>PPYF01370159.1_pt1 | contig 254041 bp, 230 predicted proteins | sample 1559871 | NCBI WGS metagenome assembly PPYF01 (sample SAMN08240021, study PRJNA423297) | Human gut metagenome, whole genome shotgun sequencing project. | reverse complement strand
TCCTGCGTGGCTTGTTGTTTGCTCATCGCCGGTCAGTGGATGCGCATTATAGGGAGATCTCGGATTAGCGCAAGTGTTTTTTTAAAATAATTTACTGTTCGTTCAAAACTCCAACAAGACGTATAAAAACCCCACAGTAAAGATTAAATATCACTCAATTTTAGCAAAATGCGTCGCAAATTCGCTGACTTTATTCCAATCCGTATATTCAATTTCTTTTGTAGGATCCGTTTCACCTTTAGTCATCTTCATAATTAACTGAATCATGACTCTATCAATCCATTTATAACGAGGATAAAAAAGTGCGCCAGCGAAGACACCCGTTAACGTTGGTTTCCATGGGGTCTTATCTAAAAACTTACGCATATAAGCATTCGTCTCAGGTGTATTCTTTTCTGCTTTTCTTGCCGTAAGATTAACGCCAAAGAATGCGGACGGCATACTATTCAATTGTGCAAGATGACGAGTGATAAATTTATCGAGCGCTTTATTAAAGTAACCATAACGAATCGAAGCGCCAACTAAGACTTTATTATAAGCAGATAAATTTAAACTCTGCTGAACAGAGGTTAAATCTCTCACATCACATTCATGACCGTGTTGTCTTAATTCATTCGCGATTTGTGTCATTATTTTTTTAGTTTGACCATCAGTACTACAATACAACAATAGCGCGCTCATACATTACTCCTTGTATTAGGTTAATCACGCCAAAACGTTGGGGTAAATAAAACCAATAGTGTGAAAACTTCTAGTCGCCCAAATAACATTGTCACGACCAATATCCATTTTGCAGCTGGATTCATTGTCGTGAAGTTATCGGCGACAATCCCTAATCCAGGACCAAGATTATTTAATGTAGTGGCAATAGCAGAAAATGCAGAAAATTCATCAACGCCTGTCGCTATCAACAACATTAAGCTAATAATAAAGACCAACGCATAAGCGGAGAAAAATCCCCACACAGCTTCAATAATACGTTCGGGTAATGCTCGGTGACCAAGTTTGATGGTATAAACGGCATTAGGGTGAACAAGACGTTTTAATTCACGATTCCCTTGTAGGAATAAAAGCAAGATACGAATGACTTTTAATCCCCCACCCGTTGATCCTGCACAGCCACCAATAAACGCCGAGCATAATAATAGAAGAGGCAAAAATGCAGGCCATTGTGCAAAGCTATCCGTGGCAAATCCCGCGGTTGTCGCCATAGAGACAACTTGGAAAAAAGCCTGGTTTATGGTTATCCATCCTGTGTCGTATACAGAATAAAGCCATAGAATACCGCTACAGATAATGACTAATCCCAATTGAATTGAGATAAACATACGAAATTCAGGATCACGCCAATAAATATTTAAGCTTCTTCCCGTTAGTACGGCAAAGTGCAAACCAAAGTTACAACCAGAGATCAGAAGAAATACACCAATAATGATGTTAATGGTTGGGCTATTAAAATAACCAATACTGGCATCGTGAGTAGAAAACCCACCAATTGCAATAGTTGAAAAGCTATGAGAAATAGCATCAAACACATCCATGCCCGCAATCCATAATGCTAAGGCACAAATGATCGTTAATAAGACATAAATAAGCCAAAGTGCTTTCGCTGTTTCTGCAATTCGAGGTCGCATTTTGTTATCTTTCAATGGACCCGGCATTTCTGCGCGATATAACTGCATTCCCCCAACACCTAAAAGAGGGAGAATAGCGACAGCTAATACGATGATCCCCATGCCTCCTAACCATTGGAGCATTTGGCGATAAAACAAAATAGCTTTAGGTAATGAATCTAGCCCTACAAGCGTTGTGGCTCCTGTTGTAGTCAGCCCAGAGAAAGATTCAAAAAAGGCATCAGTAATAGAAAGATGAGGTTGTTCAGAAAAGATAAACGGCAATGCCCCTACACTACCCAGTACCGTCCAAAATAAGACAACAATAAGAAAGCCTTCTTTAGGCTTAAGCTCACTTTTTTTATGTCGATTGGGGATCCACAGCATTAACCCAATGATCAAGGCTACAATAAATGTTTGGCTAAATGCACGCCCTGCACCATCTCGATATATTAATGCGACAATACCGGGAATGATCATCGTGACAGAAAATAAGATAACAAGCAGTCCGACAATACGGGTTATTGAACGAAAATGCATTTAGCGATTTCCTTGGTAGCAAAGATTATTCATTTTTATCTAACGGGATTAATTGCATACTGCCACGACTTATATCACGTAGTTTAACTTCAACTTCACCGCTATGCACGGCAGGCAATGAAAGTATAAAAGTGACTTTATCAGTATATTCACTTGAAAGTACTTGCCCCTGATATTGTTCAACGACTTGTTCAAGTAATGAAACCAGTGAATATTCACACGCTACACTAAAACGCAACTGTGGCACTTTCGTTTTTGTTGGCAAAAGCTTTAATGCTTGTTGAACACCACTGCCATAAGCTCTAACTAACCCACCCGTTCCTAATTTGATCCCACCGAAATACCGAACAACCACTGCGGTAACTTCTCCCATTCCACTCCCTAAAAGAGGTGCAAGAATAGGTTTTCCCGCAGTACCTGTTGGCTCACCATCATCAGAAAAACCTAATTGTTGTGAGTCATCGGGTCTTCCTGCAACAAAAGCCCAACAGTGGTGCCGGGCATCAGGAAATTGTTCTTTGATAGACTGGATATACGCTTTTGCTGCATCAATACCTTCAGTGTGAGCAATAAATGTAATAAAACGACTCTTCTTTATTTCTTCACTGAATTCTACGGTTTCAGCGGGGATCAAATACGCTTTCATCAGGCTAAGTGTAAGTCTCTGGTCATATTTTCAATTTTGTTATCGTGGATAATAATATTATCTTCAATACGAATACCACCAAATGGTTTGAAATGCTCAATAAGCTTCCAATTGAAATGAGTACTGTATTTTCCTTCTTTCCAAGGCTCTAACAGAGAGTCGATAAAGTAAAATCCAGGTTCAATTGTTAATACCATGCCTGGTTCAACAATACGTGTGCAACGTAAGAATGGATACATTGCAGGAGCCGCTAAGTGGGTTCCTTTATCATCTTGCATAAATCCAGCTGCATCATGAACTTGCAGACCTAAAGCATGCCCTAAGCCATGAGGTAAAAATGGTGTAGTTAATCCAGCACTCACCATCTCTTCTTCACTCACACCTTTAACAATACCGTATTTATTAAGTAGCCCAGCAATGCGTCGATGCATTTGAACATGGTATTCAGTATAACGCACACCCGCTTTCATCGTTGCAATCAGCGCTTGTTGTGCATCATTCATATCTTTAACTAATGAAGTAAATTCATGATTTTCTTTTGCGCTATAAGTACGAGTGATATCTGCTGCGTAGCCATTATACTCTGCACCTGCATCAATAAGGAAACTACGATATTCATCTGGTGATTCATGATCTAATTTGGTGTAGTGCAAAACAGCGGCGTGTTCATTTAATGCGACAATATTGCCGTAAGGAACATCGGTATCACGATGACCCGTAGCCATTAAATACGCCATATTAATATCAAACTCACTTAATCCAGCTTGGAAAGCTTCATGAGCGGCAATATGTCCGTTGACGGCCATTTTTTGTGCTTCACGCATACAAGCTAATTCATAACCTGTTTTATAGGCGCGGTAATAATGATAATAATTAAGAAGAGATTGATTGTTAATATTATCAATACTCACACCTAATGATTCTGCACGTTGTGTATTAGGGCCAATATAAGCGGTATTTTTATTAATATAAGGGGCTAGCTCTTTCTGAATATCATCAACATTTTTAAGATGAATTAACTCAATCTCATGAGTCCAATAGCTACTTGGTAAAGCTTCAACACTGTGCCAATAGTCAACTGGGGAATAGAACCATAATTTAGGTTTATTAACACCATCCGCTAATAACCAACAATGTGGTACATCTGTTACAGGCACCCATGCTTTAAAATGAGCATTCACTTTAAAAGGGTAATCACTGTCATCAAGGAAAACACGGATAGGTTCACCAGAATGAATTAATACCGAATCAAGATGGTGTCTGGATAAAGCATCACGAGTACGATTTTGTAGAGTTTTGATGTGTTCTTGGTACAGAGAGAGCAATTTTTCCATTATTAATTACCTTATCTTATTCATTGTTAATGATTCAGCTTAACACGCCAACTCTTTGAGTGGCTAACCCCATAACAAAAATAGATTATTACCGATTTATATCCCCTCGTTTTATCAAACTGAGCAACAACATAGAATTCAATAAGTTGAATAATTTCACTGTGATCACCCTTGCAGTTTTTTAATCAAATATTTGCATTTATTTAACATAGTATTCACACTCTTATTATCTGGTCATACCAGTCTATACATTTAGGGAGAATACAAATGCTCTATCAAAGCGAAAATATTCAAGCCGATTGGGTGAAACAAGGTATTGTTGAACTCATTTTTAACGCCAAAGGTTCTATTAATAAATTAGATACCAAAACGGTTGCAATGCTAAGTGAAGCTTTAACTGTATTAGAAGCAACACCAGGCCTGAAAGGTGTTATCTTGCGTTCCGAAAAACCGGCTTTTATTGTCGGTGCTGATATTACCGAGTTTTTATCCCTTTTTGATGCCCCTGAAGAAGAATTAACTCAGTGGCTACACTTCTCTAATCAGATTTTTAGTCGACTTGAAGACCTACCTGTTCCTACCGTTTCCGCTATCAATGGCTATGCCCTTGGCGGGGGCTGTGAGTGCGTACTTGCTACTGATTTTCGTATTGCTTCTCCTGATTTACGTATCGGTTTACCAGAAACAAAGCTTGGGATCATGCCAGGCTTTGGCGGTTCAGTACGCCTTCCTCGTTTGATTGGTGTCGATAACGCATTAGAAATTATTACTGCTGGTAAAGATGTTGATGCCCAAACTGCACTTAAAAATGGATTAATCCAAGCAATTGTCCCTCTAGAAAATTTAAAAGAAAGTGCTATTTCGCTAATCGAGCAAGCAATTGAAGGCAAAATTGATTGGAAAGCTGCACGTCATCCAAAAACAGCACCATTAAGACTGACAGAGCTTGAACATAAAATGTCTTTCAGTGTGGCTAAAGGTATGGTGATGAAAGTAGCAGGCCCTCACTATCCGGCACCGATCACCGCAGTAAAAACTATTGAAAAAGCGGCATTTCTAAATAGAGATGAAGCACTGGCTATCGAAACTGAAAATTTTGTCAAACTCACACGTACCGATGTTGCAAAAGCCTTAGTCGGTATTTTCCTTAATGATCAGTATGTCAAAAATATCACGAAAAAACGTCATGCTGAATTACCTAAACAAGCGGCGGTCTTAGGCGCTGGGATAATGGGCGGTGGAATATCCTACCAATCTGCCTTAAAAGGTATTCCCGTTGTAATGAAAGATATTAACCAAAAATCCCTTGAGCTTGGTATGAATGAAGCATTAAGCCTATTACAAAAACGCCAAGAAAAAGGTCGAATGAGTGCCGTAGATATGGCAAAAACGCTCGCCTCTATTCAACCTACATTGAATTATGCCTCTGTCAGTGATGCGGATGTTGTGGTTGAAGCCGTTGTTGAAAACCCCAAAGTAAAAGCAACTGTACTCGCAGAAACAGAAGCACTATTAGCTGATCACGCGGTACTTGCGTCAAATACCTCTACGATCCCAATTTCCCTGCTCGCAAAATCCTTAAAGCGCCCTGAGAATTTCTGTGGGATGCACTTCTTTAACCCAGTTCATCGAATGCCACTGGTTGAAATCATTAAAGGTGAAAAAACCAGTGAAGAGACGATTAACCGTATTGTCAGTTACGCCAGTAAAATGGGTAAAACACCGATTATCGTTAATGATTGCCCTGGTTTCTTTGTAAACCGTGTCCTCTTCCCTTATTTTGCAGGGTTCTCTCTATTACTAAGAGACGGTGCTGATTTTCTTGCTGTAGATAAAGTGATGGAAAAAGTATTTGGCTGGCCTATGGGACCAGCGTACCTACTTGATGTTGTAGGCATTGACACGGCAAATCATGCTCAAGCCGTAATGGCTCAGGGTTTCCCTGACAGAATGGGTACGATTGAGCGAGATGCTATTGCTCTTTTATACGAGCAACAGCGATATGGTCAGAAAAATAATCATGGTTTCTATAATTACACAGTTGATAAACGGGGTAAAAAGCAGAAATCTGTTGATGGTCAAATTCAAACGCTTATTCAGCAAAATGCTGGCAAAACACAAGAGTTTAGCCAAGATGTAATTATCGCTCGCATGATGATCCCAATGATCAATGAAGTTATCCGTTGTTTAGATGAAGGTATTATTGCTTCACCAGCAGAAGCTGATATTGCATTAGTTTATGGCTTAGGCTTCCCTCCTTTCCGAGGAGGTGTCTTCCGTTATATTGATACCATCGGATTAGCGCAATTTGTTGCAGATGCACAGCAATACGCATCATTAGGACCTCTTTATCAAATTCCTGAAAGCTTAAAACAGAAAGCGCAACGCAACGAAACCTATTATCCAAAGCCCGCAAAAGTAGATGTTAACATCAGAGAACTCGCTTAAGGAGAGATGAAATGGAAAAGGTTGTCATAATTGATGGTATTCGTACTCCAATGGGACGCTCAAAAGGTGGTGCATTTCGCCATGTCAGAGCGGAAAATCTCTCCGCACAATTGATGCAAGCACTACTAACACGCAATCCGAATATTAATCCTAATGATATTGGTGATGTGATTTGGGGCTGTGTACAACAAACTTTAGAGCAAGGTTTTAATATTGCTCGTAATGCGGCGTTATTGGCTGAACTTCCACACAAGGTTCCGGCAGTTACAGTTAATCGGTTATGTGGTTCATCAATGCAAGCATTACATGATGGTGCACGCCAAATTATGCTGGGTGATAGTCAAGTAGCATTAATTGGCGGTGTTGAACATATGGGTCACGTACCGATGACTTATAATGCAGATTTTAATCCATCACTTAATCTTTCTGTCGCTAAAGCCTCATTTTCAATGGGATTAACGGCAGAGATGCTGGCTAAATCATTCCAAATTTCACGCGAAGAACAAGATAAATTCGCTTACCGTTCTCATCATTTAGCGGCTCTTGCAACGCAACAAGGCTATTTTGATAATGAGATAATTGCGATTAATGGTCATGATGCAACGGGTAATTTTATTAATGTAAAAAATGATGAAGTTATTCGTTATAACCCAAGCCTTGATGAATTAGCCCAGCTTAAACCTGTATTTGATCCTGCCACGGGCTCTGTTACAGCAGGCAATTCATCCGCAGTTTCTGATGGTGCATCCGCCATGTTTATCACCAGTGAACGTTATGCTAAAGAGCATAATTTAAAGCCTCGTGCCATTATTCGTTCTATGGCAGTGACAGGATGTGATCCTGCAATTATGGGTTATGGCCCTGTTCCTGCAACAGAAATCGCGTTGAAAAAAGCAGGATTAACATTAGGTGATATTGATATTTTTGAGCTAAATGAAGCATTTGCCGCACAGTCATTGGCATGTATGAAGAAAATGAATCTGCTCGATAGTATAGATGACAAGATTAATTTAAATGGCGGAGCAATTGCCTTAGGGCATCCTTTAGGATGTTCAGGCTCTCGAATAACCACTTCATTATTAAATATTATGGAGCGTAAAGATGCACAATTTGGCTTAGCCACAATGTGTATTGGATTAGGGCAAGGTATTGCAACGATTATAGAACGTGTTTAATACGATATTCTGTATATTCACGTTCTGATCGTTAGGAACGTATTCTTTTCGATTGCATGGTTAGAAACCATTTTCCCGCCGTCAGGGGCGGGTTTTTTTATGGTTTTAAAAACAAAAATAATAATAAATAACGGGGTGCTATCGTTTTATCAGATAAATTCAAAGGCATCGCTAAATAAGCGAGTTTTATCTGCATTACGCTCATTACAAAAGCGATCTCTGGCTATTTTCGCCATTTCAAAACGCCCTGCGATGTAAATATCATATTCTGATAAATCACCAAAATCTTCGCTTATTGCCGTTAATACCGTACCTTTGCGGCCACGCCAAGTTTCATCAGGCTGCTCAACAACCGGAATAACGGATAACGATGGATGCAATTCTGATAATTCTTGTAATTCATTGAGATCATAGAGATGAACGCTTTCTCTACCCCCCCAATAAATTGTAATAGGTCGTTGAGGATTTTCAGCTAACGCGGCCAATAAAATTGAATGGGTATAAGAGAATCCTGTACCGCCAGCAATTAATAGTAATGGACGTTGACTCTCTTTTTGAAACCACGCATTCCCATGAGGAATATCAATGGTAAGCTGCTGTTTTTCTAATATCACATCAAGCACTGCCATCGCATAAAGATTGAGTTCAGACGCACCAATATGAAGTTCAATAAAGTCTTTATTTTCAGGTATAGATGCAATAGAAAAAGGACGTTTATCACGCTCATCCATAACAGCTAAAAGATATTGTCCAGCCTGAAAATCAAATTCGCCATCAGGTAATAGCCTTACCCGATAAACCGTATCTGTCATCGGCTCAACAAGTGAGACTTTACAATTCAATATTGCCATGTTGTTCCTCTGTTCTTATTTAAGAATATCGAGCTGTTCCCAAATAGTATCGACTCGTTGCTTAACTTCATCAGACATCACAATAGGTCTACCCCATTCTCTATCTGTCTCACCCGGCCATTTGTTCGTCGCATCAAGACCCATTTTTGATCCCAATCCTGAAACAGGTGAAGCGAAGTCGAGATAATCAATAGGCGTATTTTCCATCATAATGGTATCTCTTGCAGGATCCATTCTGGTCGTAATTGCCCAAATCACATCTTTCCAATCTCTTGCATTGACATCATCATCGCAAACAATCACAAATTTGGTGTACATAAATTGCCGTAAGTAAGACCAAACTCCCATCATTACGCGTTTAGCATGACCCGCATACTGTTTCTTCATTGTCACAACGGCTAAACGGTAAGAACATCCTTCAGGAGGTAGATAAAAATCGACAATTTCAGGAAACTGTTTTTGTAATATCGGAACAAGCACTTCATTCAACGCAACACCTAATACTGCGGGTTCATCAGGTGGACGACCTGTATAGGTTGAATGATAAATTGCATCTTTACGGCGCGTTAAATGCGTAATGGTAAACACAGGGAAAGAGTCAATCTCATTATAATATCCTGTGTGATCACCATATGGCCCTTCTGGGGCTAATTCGCCTGGTTCAATGTAACCTTCAAGGATAATTTCAGCACTTGCAGGTACTTCAAGATCATTTGAAAGACATTTTACAACTTCTGATTTATTGCCCCGTAATAAACCCGCGAATGCATATTCAGATAAGGTATCTGGTACAGGTGTTACTGCACCTAAAATAGTCGCAGGATCTGCACCTAATGCTACGGAAACTGGGAATCGTTCACCGGGATGTTTTTGACACCACTCTTGAAAATCTAACGCACCACCACGATGCGATAACCAGCGCATAATCACTTTATTTTTACCCAGCACCTGCTGGCGATAAATACCGAGATTTTGACGCTCTTTCAATGGGCCACGAGTCACCGTTAATCCCCAAGTAATCAAAGGTGCCGCATCTTCAGGCCAACAATGCATAACAGGAATTTTTGTGAGATCGACATCATCACCTGTTAAAACCACTTCCTGACAAGGCGCTTTACTCAAGCGTTTTGTTGGCATATTTAAAACTTGTTTAAACTTAGGTAACTTATCAAAGAGATCACGAAAGCCCTTCGGAGGATCAGGCTCTTTTAGAAAAGCCAATAGCTTTCCAACTTCGTGTAAGGCTTTAACATCATCTTGCCCCATTCCCATTGCCACACGCTCTGGTGTACCAAATAAGTTACAAAGCACGGGCATATCATACCCTTTAGGATTTTCAAACAACAGTGCTGGCCCACCGGCACGTAAAGTTCTGTCCGCTATTTCGGTCATTTCAAGGTAGGGATCTATTTCATAGGTGATACGTTTTAATTCACCTTTTTCTTCTAATAATGAAAGGAAATCTCTTAAATCGCGGTATTTCATCATAATCTTACGAGCCAGTGAGTGAAAGAAAAGAGGGCCAATGCCCTCTTTGAGACGCTATAAGCTAAACGCATAACTTACTAAAATGCAATGCTTTTTATTTAATAGCGTTCACTATACTTATAAACAGCGGAATGGAACCCACTCTGAAAGTAACTTAGTATCAAACTGTTCAGGGAATGTTTTTCCATGTTGGAAGATTTTAAAACCTTCATTTTTAGCGCTGTAATAACGTAATTCTTCACCTTGAATATATAAGTAACTCCCTTCACGGATAGCCACAACAATCTCTTCAGGGTTAATTGCACAAAACTCTGCAATACGCTCATCACGAGTTTCACCCATATGACCACTGATAGAAGCATCAATGTAATGTGGGTTAATTTGAACAGGGAATAGACCTAATGAAGGCATAATAACAGAGGAACGTACAGGCATATCATTAGTGGTACGAATTGTTGGTGTCGCGACGTTACAACCTGCGCTCCAGCCAATATATGGAATATTACGCTCACGTACGGCGCGTTGGATTGGAACAACCAATCCTTTCTCATGCAGCATTTGGTTTAATAACCAAGTATTGCCACCACTGACTAAAATGCATTCTGCATTGTTGATTGCATCAACTTCTGAATCAAAATGTTCAATACAAGTAACTTCAATACCTAACACTTCTGATAAATCACGAGCACGTTGATCATGATCGGAACGAATAACGGCATAAGCAATTAATACAGCTGAACGAATACCGCGTTTTTTAATCATGCTATCGATATTATCTTTTGCATAACTTAACCAACGTGGATCCCCGGCAATTTTTCCGTTACTTAATAAAAAAACTTCCATTACAGAACCTCTTTATAATTATGAACAAAATTCTAAGATAATTATCTTGAGAGCTTTTTCTTATTTTTACCATCACTTTTTTATTAACTTGTTACCTCTATCCGAGATCCAAGTGAAAGTAACAAAAACAAGCCTTTTTATTGCGAATAAACACAGCTTTTCTGTTCTTTTTTCAGTATAAAACCACGTTAATCTATTTTTTATTTAATCCCCCGATAGATGACTGTTACCTTAATGATAAATTTGCTATTATCACTTAAATTAAATTTAACTAACCTATTGTCTCTATTATGAAAAACTGGCATTTGCTGTATTGCAAACGAGGACAAATTCCTCGTGCTATCGAACACTTAGAACGTCAGCAAGTGGGCTGTTTTACACCTATGGTAACCATAGAAAAAGTACTAAGAGGCAAGCGCACTACCGTAACAGAACCGCTTTTCCCTAATTATCTTTTTATAGAGTTCGATCCTGAAGTGATCCATACCACGACCATTAACTCAACACGTGGAGTAAACTCATTTGTTCGCTTTGGGCAATATCCTGTCACTGTTCCTCAAGATGTGATTGATACTCTACAAATCCCTCAGCTTTCTTCTCTCACTTATAGTGAAGAAAATGTACCTCACAGTGGCGATAGCGTATTGATAACAGAGGGAATTTTTCAAGGGATCAAAGCCATATATCAAGAGCCTGATGGTGAAGCCCGTTCAATTTTGCTTTTAAATATATTAAATAGCGAAGTGAAAAAATCAGTGGGAAATAAAGAGTTTAAAAAAGAGTTACTCTAGAAAAAGTTAACCCAGCAATTGCTGGGCTAATATCATATGATTTTAGAAAATCGTTTCTAAAATTATTTTTGCTGTTCTGCTTCAGCTTCTGCCTCTGCTTCCTCAGCTTCTTCTTCATCTGTTCTTCTTCCCTTACCTACATAAAAGCGCGATACCATGACACCGATTTCAAACAGTAAGTACATAGGTATTGCGAGTAAGGTTTGAGAGAAAACATCTGGTGGTGTCAAGATCATACCAACGACAAAGGCACCTACAAGAATATAAGGACGTTTTTTCTTTAATGCTTCAGGTGTTGTTACACCACTCCAGCACAGTAAAATAATCGCAATAGGCACTTCAAAAGCTGCACCAAATGCCATAAATAACGTCATTACGAAACTTAAATATTTACTGATATCTGGAATAAAGTTAACCCCTTCAGGGGTTGTATTAACAAAGAAGCCAAACGCGAGAGGGAACACAACAAAATAAGCAAACGCCATACCGAGATAAAATAATACTGTACTTGAAACAAGTAGCGGCAGCATCAAGCGGCGTTCGTGTTTATACAATGCTGGTGCGATAAAAGCCCATACCTGATAAAGAATAACCGGTACAGAAGCAAAAACGGATACCATGATTGTCAATTTAATCGGAGTCAAAAAGGTAGAGGCAACATCCGTCGCACTCATATTTGACCCTTTTGGCAACTTCTCGAGTAATGGAGCCGAGACTAATTGATAGATATCGTTAGAAAAATAAACCAGCGCTAAAAAAACCACTAGAACTGAGACTAAGCTATACATCAAACGCTTACGAAGTTCTATTAAATGGCTGATCAGCGGTTGGGTATCATTTACTGCCATGTTTTAATGCTCACCATTGACCTGATCAGTTGTTTTTTTCTCTATTGTTACTGGTTGAGTAACAGGAACTTCTGTCTTTGTAACACTTTCTGCCACAGGTTTATGGCGATTAGCATCATCATTAACTTCATCAGCTTCAGCAAGTGCAGCTAAATCAGAAGGTGAAGGTTCCGTAGAGTCGGTTTTTACAGACTGCTCTTTCGTGGAGTCTGGCGTTGTAGGTGCATGATAAGTTTGTTTTAAAGACTGTGCAGCCTCTTTTAACTCATCCATAGACGCTTTCAGCTCTGGCGATAATGTTTGCAAATTCGCTTTCTCTTCAACTTTTTTCAAGCTCTCTTGGAGTTCTTGAAGTTTTAGTTCTTGAGTCAGTTCATTTTGCACATTCGCAGCCAAAGAGCGTAGCGCCCTTACCCAGCCAGCAATTGTTTTTACTGCTACGGGCAAACGTTCTGGCCCCAGAAAAACAAGACCAATCACCATGACCAATAGCAGCTGACTAAAACCAATGTCAAACACGGTTTACACCTGCTCTTTGTTTTTGCTCTCAGTTGTAGACTTCTCTTCTGTTGAAGTCTTCTGCGCTAAATTTTTAGTATCAAAATCTGCGTCGTTATTTGTTTTTTCAGCGTTGTTGGTGTCTTTATCTGCAGCTTCGTCACCAATCGCTTTTTTAAAGCCTTTTACTGATGCACCTAAATCTGAGCCTAATGTGCGCAGTTTATTTGTACCAAATAATAAGACAACGATGACAGCGATGATGAGTAATTGCCAAATGCTAATACCGCCCATTTTATGTTCCTCAACTATTTTCGGGGTTATACTTAATAACAGTGCCCATTATATACAACGAATTCAATTTTCGGGAATCTCGAATTCATCTTTTAACTTGCTCAAAGACAAACTTTGATGTGTTTTTATTGTGCATTACCAGATCTAAACCAACCCAAAATCCATGCAAGAAGACCTAAACTGATAAAAACACTGAATAATGTTTTAAAACCAGAAACAAAAAACAGGCTACCGCATAAAAACAGTGTTGTACCTATACCCAATAAAAATAGAGACTGTCTCTGTTTGACTCTTTGAGAACCTATTTGTTCCGTCAATTTGTCTAGCGTTAACTTCATATTTTTATGTTGTTTCAGACTATCATAAACCAGCTCTGGTATCTCTGGCATTTTTTCAATCCAGTAAGGCGCTTTGCTCTTTATACCATTCACTAATGCCGTGATACCAATTTGACTATGTAACCAATCTTCTAAGAAAGGTTTTGCCGTTTTCCATAAATCCAATTGTGGATATAACTGCCGCCCAAGCCCTTCAACATAAAGCAATGTTTTTTGAAGTAAAACTAACTGCGGTTGTACTTCCATATTGAAACGGCGTGCCGTATTGAAAAGATTAAGTAATACATGTCCAAATGAGATTTCAGAAAGTGGTTTTTCAAAAATCGGTTCACACACAGTGCGGATCGCAAATTCAAAATCCTCCACATTGGTATCTGCCGGCACCCAGCCTGAATCAACATGTAATTCTGCAACTTTTCGATAATCACGGTTAAAGAAAGCTAAGAAGTTTTCAGCTAAATAGCGTTTATCTTCTTTATTTAATGAGCCAACGATACCGCAATCAATACCGATATAATATGGGTTCTCAGGGTGATCATAACTAATGAACACATTACCAGGATGCATATCAGCATGGAAAAAACTGTCTCTAAACACCTGAGTGAAAAAGACTTTTACACCACGCTCTGCAAGAAGCTTCATATTTGTCTTTTGTGCATTCAACGCTTCAATATCAGAAACGGGAATACCATAAATACGCTCCATGACCATCACGTTTTCATGGCAATAATCTGAATACACTTCAGGAATATACAACATAGAGCTATTTTCAAAATTACGACGTAACTGAATAGCATTTGCAGCCTCACGCAGTAAATTTAGCTCATCCAGTAATGTTTTTTCGTATTCGCGGATCACCTCTTTTGGTCGTAAACGACGACCATCAGGTAAAAACGGTAATAGATTTGCCAAGCGATACATCAAACGGATATCCGCTTTGATCACGGGTTGAATATCGGGACGAATAACCTTTAGTACCACTTCTTTGCCGTTTTCTTTTAATTTTGCGGTGTGAACCTGCGCAATAGAAGCGGAAGCGAGTGGCGTTTCATCAAAATCATCAAACCATTGGTCGATAGGGCAACCAAATGAGTTTTCAATATATTGTCGTGCTTTCTTACCATCAAAAGGAGCAACTTTGTCTTGCAATAAAGCAAGCTGGTCAGCGATTTGAGGAGGGAAAAGATCACGTCGAGTTGATAACATTTGGCCTAATTTAATCCAAACAGGGCCTAATGTTTGCAATGCGAGTCGTAAGCGTTCACCTAATGGTTTTTCTGGATGCTTATTTTTGATCCAAAATAGTGCTCGGCATCCTAATCTTACAGGTAAAGTAATTCGGTGCTTAGGAATTAACTCATCAAGCCCATAAGATAAAAATACCTGAATAATATGATAGAGGCGCTTTAACTCACTAAGGAGCATTATTTTTTCTCCAATGTGCCTAACCGTTTTTCCAGTTCGGCGGTTTGCTGTGCAAGTTCTTCTATTTCATCATAAAAATGGACTGTTTCTAATGCACTAGGTGCGGTTTTCCACTCTTCAATTAACGCGTCACGTAAATAATCTTTTTGGTGACTTAAGAGTGAAGAAAATAACTGAACGCCCTTTCCTGCAACAACAGTCAGACTTTGCGCCGCAATATCACCAATATAAGGAGCTAAATATTGCGCGGGATCCCACTGCGCCATGTCCAATAAAGCTGACCAATTTTGAACAACCTGCATATCACCATCAATAGTGATATCGCCACGATTGATTAGTTCTGACATTTTTTGACGATCACGAAGCTTAATCAGAGTTAATAGTTTTGTTTTTATCAAACAATCTGTTTCATCATCCCACTGACTTAATACATCAACTTGTTGTTCGCTAAAGACTAAGTAGATGGAACGAGGAAACTCATTGATAGAAAGCGCCAACACTTTGCCCGCAAGGCGATTGCGGGCAGGTTTAAGCACATTTTCCTGATATAAAACGTGATTAAGTGCTGTCTCCATTGATGCAGTTAGCAGCGGATACAGTACTTGAGAAGCAATATCATGAGAAAAAGTGGCTTTTTCCATCTCAGAATTTAAATCCTTTGTGTAATGCAACTATACCTCCAGTCATATTGGTATAGGTAACTTGATCAAATCCTGCTTCTTCCATCATACCTTTTAGTGTTTCTTGGTCTGGATGCATGCGAATTGACTCCGTTAAATAACGGTAACTTTCAGCATCATTCACAATCACTTGACCAATTTTCGGTAGGATATGGAAAGAGTAAGCATCATAAATCTTGCTTAAAGGTTCAAGAACAGGTTTAGAGAATTCCAGCACCAGCAAACGTCCACCTGGCTTTAATACACGGAACATTGAACGTAAAGCTTTTGCTTTATCGGTCACATTACGTAAGCCAAAGGAGATAGTGATGCAATCAAAATGATTATCAGGGAAAGGTAACTCTTCAGCATTTGCTTGTACATAGTTAACATTGCCGACAATACCGTGATCGCGTAGCTTTTCACGTCCCATTTTCAACATTGAGTCATTGATATCTGCTAAAACAACTTCCCCATTTTCGCCCACAAGACGAGAGAATTTAGCTGTTAAATCACCAGTACCACCCGCAAGATCAAGAACACGCTGGTTACGTCTTACCCCACTTGCTTCAATGGTATAGCGTTTCCAGATACGGTGAACACCAAAGGACATCAAGTCATTCATTAAATCATACTTAGACGCGACAGAGTGAAAAACCCTTGCAACCATGGTTTGTTTATCATCTTTGTCAACGGTTTGGAAACCAAAATCTGTTGTTTCCTTAGTTTGTTGAGTCATATTATTTGCCCGCTAATTAATCAAAATTTAGTAAATTCAGTACTGGCCGTTTTTAGAAATCGTTATCTCTTTATTTTATTAAATCAATCAGATGCTGATTTTTCAATGAGATCATTATCAATCGTTTTTTTTATCTCAACCCCTAAGGATTTAAAGCCTTCCGCTTGACTGATAAGATTTCCACGACCTTCAGAGAGTTTTTTCATCGCTAATAGATAGCCAGATTGCGCTTTTTGAATACTGTTTCCTAGCCCTTGCATATCATCAACGAAAAGTCTTAATTTGTCATACATTTTAGCCGCTCTGTCTGCAATTTCTTGCGCATTTTGGCTTTGATATTCATAACGCCACAATGCGGCTATTGTACGCAAAGCAACAAGTAAAGTAGATGGCCCAACTAACATAATATTGTTTTTCAATGCTTCTTCTAGCAAGTCTGGAGAATGACCAATTGCAACAAGATAAGCGGGCTCAATAGGTATAAACATTAAAACATAGTCTAAAGACGTTATACCTGGTAGTTTATGATAATCTTTTACACTCAATCCTTTAATATGCGCTCTAATTGAGTTTACATGCGCACAAAGCGCCTGTTTACGTTGATTATCATCTTCACTATTAAAATACTTTTCATACGCCACCAGCGACATTTTAGCGTCGATAATAACATCTCGGCCATGAGGTAAATGTACAATGACATCAGGTTGATAACGCCCACCATTTTCATGACGAATACTCACCTGTGTTTCAAACTCATGACCTTCACGTAACCCTGACGATTCTAATATACGTGCTAATACCGTTTCACCCCAGTTACCTTGAACTTTATTATCCCCTTTGAGGGCATTGGTTAGGTTAACGGCTTCTTGCGCCATTTTTACATTTAATTGTTGGAGCTGGCGAATTTCATGAACCAAAGTATGTCGCTCTCTGGCTTCTTGCCCAAAACCATCTTGAACTTGTCGTCGAAAGCTTTCGAGCTGCTCACGAAATGGTGACAGTAAATGGGTTAATCCTTGGCGATTTAACTCTTCGGCTTTACGCCCACTCTGTTCAAAAATACGATTAGCTAAGTTCTCAAACTGTGTTGCAAGTCGTTGCTCGCTATTAATTAATAATCGCTGTTTTTCTTCTGCGGATATTCGGCTTTCTTCCCAACGAGTTGTCACTTCTCTTAATTCAGCTTCTTGAGAAGTAATAATTTCTCTCTGAGCACGTAATTCTTGCTCTAGCTGTTCTATATTTTGTTGTAAAGAGGGGATAATCACCGCTTTTTCTTGAGCGATAGCAAGCTGTGTATGATTTTCACGTAGTATGGCTTCTTTATCGGACAAACGTTGTTGGATAGACCACCAAACCAGCGCGCCGCCAACAAGCACTCCACCTAATAAACCAATGATCCCGTATAACAACTGAATATCCACTAAAGTGACCTTTTTACTTTCCAGCGGGCTACGTTAAAACGCATAGGTAATATTGTCTAGCAACAATTTACATCATGACTTGATTTGCGATAAAGGACGCAGTTATCCCATCCATTTCGCAAGCCATTGCAAACCAAAAGCACCGGGCGCCAAAATACCAAATGCCCAAATCATCGCTGATATTAAATTAGCAATTTGAAAATAACGTTGTGGCATTGCGCAAATACCCGCCACTAATGGGACAATTGCACGAAAAGGTCCAAAAAATCGTCCAATAAACACTCCCCAAATTCCCCAACGATTAAAGAATTGATGACCTCTAACTAATGTTTGTGGTGAGCGTGAAATGGGCCACAAGTTTCTCACACCCTCTTTATAGTGAAATCCTACCCAGTACGATACCCAATCACCAAAGAAAGCACCTAATGCAGCAGCAAGCCAAATCGGCCAGAAAAACAGACCACTCTCACCAATTAAGGCACCTAATCCTAATAAAATAACCGTGGCAGGAATAAGCAAAGAGATAAACGCAAGTGACTCACCAAAAGCAAGAAGAAACACGATCGGAATAGCCCAAATTTCGTGCTCTTTTACAAAGAGAGTGATGGTATGAATAATGTCTTGTACTGTCAAAATAGAAACCTTAAATTCGGTTAACCTAAGTAAAATAAAAATTTTTGATTAACCGAATATAAATCACTTTATTATTCGAGAAAATAATTTTGTAAGGTATCTCGGCTAGACGCATCTAGACCGATATCTTTCTCTAGCCAAGTATCCACATTACCGTAATGCTGATTAATACTCGCCAATGCTGTTTGCAGAAACTCTTCTTGTACTGAATAAACATAGGCAAATTTATCAACAATACTATCACTCATTGTTTTGGCATGTTCTTCTAAAAGATAAGCACGATAAGGCGCTAATGTTTCATTGGTCAGCAAGTAATCTTCCATCACCAAATCTAAAGATGCACCAAGCGCAAATAACACTAAAGCGGAGCCAACACCTGTTCTGTCTTTACCCACAGCACAATGTTGCACAACTCCCCCTTTCTCAGGTTGCTTTAATAATGTTGCCAGTTGTTTATATGCAGGGTTATTAATAGGAAGTAATTCATACAACTGGAACATAAATGCCTTTGCATCAAACTGTTCGAGGATCTCAGGCGTTAGCTTTTCCAAATTAGCAGAAACTTCTTTCGATAATGGGTTCGCAGGTGCATGGTAATATTGCGCACCTTCCCAGACACGGTCTGGTTTATCAACGATTTCGCCACTATCACGATAATCAATAATTTGAAAAAGATTTTTATCAATAAGAAGGGATTGATCCGTATCCGTCAGCCTATCCAGTGATCCAGAGCGAAATAACATACCTGGTTTGATAATACCACCGTTGCTTAATTTTTTACCGCCTAAATCACGGAAGTTAATTCCACCGGTTAAAGGCAACACTGAAGGGTGTGTCTGCAAAATATCAGTCATATTTATTTTCTCATTGTTGTATTGTAAATAATTCTCAATTACATTATCAAAAATGCAGTTCTATTGACATAGTATATTAAGCTAATGAATTATTGCATAAAAAAAGCCCTTAACACTTACGTATTAAGGGCTTCTATCAACGATTCGAAATATTATTTCATTAAAATACGAGCCGCTTCAATCACGATACCGAGTGCATTATTTTCAGTTTTCTTCAGTAATTCCGCATCTGGAATTTCTTGTTGAGTACGGTTTACGATAACACCCGCAACCATACCTGCACGTAAACCTTGGCTTGCACACATTGTCAATAATGTTGCAGATTCCATTTCATAGTTCATTACGCCCATTTCTTGCCACTCTTTCATAGAGCCTTTGAAACGGCGAACAACACGACCTGTATAGGTGTCGTAACGTTCTTGTCCTGGATAGAATGTATCTGAAGATGCAGTAACACCTACGTGTACAGTTGAGCCATTGTCTTTAGCGGCTTTGTACAGTGCGTTCATACATTCAAAATCAGAAACAGCTGGGAATTCCATTGGTGCGAAATGTAAGCTTGCACCATCTAAACGAACCGCAGCCGTAGTTACAAGAATATCACCTACATTGATATGTTCTTGAATTGCACCTGTTGTACCGATACGCAAGAAAGTACGGATACCTAGCTGTGCTAATTCTTCAACAGCGATAGAAGTAGATGGGCCACCGATACCTGTTGAACAAACAATGACAGCTTTGCCATCAATTTCGCCACGCCATGACGTGTATTCACGTAAAGAAGCCAGATGAACTGGGTTATCCATTAATTTTGCAATTTTTTCAACACGCTTAGGATCACCTGGAACAATTGCTAAAGTGGCACCCTGTAGGTCATTTTTGGTTAAACCTAAGTGAAATACATCAGACATATCGGACTCCTCAATGGGACAAAACCAATGATCATTAAATTAAAAGTTACTGTATCAGTTTTCCAGACCTTTTTAGTGACCAATATCACTTACAAGGCACCAAACAAAGTAACATTTTCATAAAATTGTGATTATCATCACGAAAAATAGCATTTGAAATACATTATCTACGAATACATTATCAATATTCGCCTGCATCAATAATTAACTAAAATAAATATTCCTCTCATCAGTATAGACGAGGTAAATACCTTGATGCACATATACTCTAAATAATCGGTGGAAAATATGAACAATATCTACTCTAAATAATTCAAGTCACAGCTAGGCGACAAGTGAATGAGTCGCTAGGAACATACATCAGTATGTGACTAGCGCGAATAAACGAAGTCAACAACGCTGTGGCTTGAAGTATGACGAGTAGCTAGGCGACAAGTGAATGAGTCGCTAAGAACATACATCAGTATGTGACTAGCGCGAATAAACGAAGTCAACAACGCTATGGCTTGAAGTACAACGAGCATAGCGCGTACACTACCCGCCCTTAAAATAAACATCTAATGTGACAAACACATCGTCACTGGAGTGAACATGAGCTTATTTAACCAAATTGCAAGCCTACTAGGCGGCGAAAAAATCAATCAATACAAAACCGTCCTTGAGTGGGTTGGATCTCAAGGTGGCATTGAAGGCTTAGTAAAGCAATTTGATACCGCGGGTTTAAGTGAGCTTATTCAATCATGGATAAGTACCAATGCCAATTTACCGATCAGTGCAGAGCAAATCGTCACTGTTTTTTCATCTCCAGTGATTAATGATCTTGCGTCGAAAATTAATTTAAGTGCGACAGAAGCTTCTGAAATGGCCGCGCAATATTTACCTAAATTAATTGATAAAGTCACACCTGATGGCGTTGTACCTAAAGACTTAGATTTAGTCAGTGCGGGAATGGATATTTTAAAAGCGAAGATTTTCGGTGGATAAATAAACAAACTGTTTTAATGCGTTTTCCCTTACATCCCATAAGAGAAAACGCATCACGTTCTTAATAATCAAATTTGATTACAGCAAACCTTCTTCAATCAACGCTTCATGAAAACGTTGTTTCTCTTCAGGTGTTGCCTGAATACGTTCTAAAGGTACATCCAAAGCATAAGGGATATTTTGTTGTGGTGAATAAACGGCTAATACGTAGGTATTTCCATTTTGTTCAATCACAATAGGCGGTGTTTTCTTATTCCCTGAATAAGCAATACGAATATCTTTACCCTCTAAATTAAGATGATAAGTTGCAATAAATTGCTTATTACTCACAACCATTTTTGCGGGAATGGCTATTAACTTTAAAGGTTGAGTGCCTACTGATAATAATGCTTTTTTTACTTTACTGATCAGTATTTGACGATAAATAAAAAAGATCACACTAAAACCAAACAAGCCGATAAAAATAATCGTACTAATTAAGCGAAGCCAAATATTATCTATCGCCACATCAACGGTCATTTTACTGAGATCATTTGCATCAGCGACGGGTTCAACTAACACATCTTTAGGGCCTAAATCTAAAAAAGTAAAATTACGCGAAACTTCATTGCCTTTATAACGTAAATCAACACTACAGTTAGTCAGAACAAAGAGTTGAGAGCGACAAGAGCCATTCACCGTAGCATCAACAGGTACTGCATTCTCACTGATTTTATAATCATAAAGAATATTGGGAATTTGATAAGCACTAAATACAGTCATTGCTAACATGAAAATAACTAAGAATAAGGTGCGAAATAATCCACCATCGCCTCTTAGTGGAACTAATTTCAAAGGTCGAGTGGGAAACGCATCTAATACCTTATCCGAAAGTTTAATGCTAGTTTGCACAATAATTATATCCATAAAATTAAAGAGTTTTCGCAGTATAGCAACGATCAAGAATATCAATAATAAGATTTGCTCTGAGTTTTAATTTACAATTAATCATTGTCTTTTTTAAATAAAAAATTAGCCTGTATTTTTGATATTTATTATCAAAAATAACAGGCTAATCAGGTATTCAGTATTTTATTACGCGTTCTGACGCAAATATTTAGCCGCTTCGACCATATTCGCTAATGCTGCGCGTGTTTCAGGCCAGCCTCGTGTTTTTAATCCACAATCTGGATTCACCCATAAACGTTCTGCTGGAATTCGCGATTGCGCTTTTCTTAATAATCCAACGATCCATTCCACATTTGGCACATTAGGTGAGTGAATGTCATAAACACCTGGTCCAATTTCATTTGGATAATCAAAGTGCTCAAAGGCTTCTAGTAATTCCATATCTGAACGTGATGTTTCGATTGTAATCACATCCGCATCCAGCGCTGCGATTGAATCCATGATGTCATTAAATTCGCAATAACACATATGAGTATGGATTTGTGTCTCATCATCAGCAATGGCGGCACTTAATTTAAAGGCATCGACTGCCCAATCAAGGTAAGCCTGCCACTCATTACGGCGCAATGGTAATCCTTCACGTAGTGCAGGCTCATCGATTTGAATAATACCAATACCTGCTTTTTGTAAATCATCCACTTCATCACGCAGTGCTAACGCGATCTGTTTTGCAATCGTTTCACGCGTCACATCTTCACGAGGGAAAGACCAACATAAAATTGTCACAGGGCCTGTTAACATGCCTTTGACTGGCTTTTCAGTTAACGACTGTGCGTAAGTTGCCCAATCCACGGTAATAGGGGCTGGGCGACTAATATCACCGATAATCACCGGTGGTTTTACACAACGTGAGCCATAGCTTTGTACCCAGCCATTTTGCGTAAACACGTAACCATCAAAATGTTCACCAAAATACTCCACCATGTCGTTACGTTCAGCCTCACCATGAACTAACACATCTAGGCCAAGATTTTCTTGTTCGGATATTGCTTGCTTAATATGTTCGCTGATATTTGTGCGATAAGCTGCCGTATCGATACGCCCTTTCTTAAAATCTAAACGGACAGTACGAATTTCCGTTGTTTGTGGGAATGAGCCAATCGTGGTAGTTGGCCATAATGGCAAATTAAACCGAGTACGTTGTACTTCTGCGCGTTGGGTATAAGGTGAATTTCTTTCGCTATCTTGCGCTTCAATTGCCTGTAAACGAGCTTCAACTGTTGCATTATGTACACGGATCGAGTGTTGACGTTGACGAATTGGCGCACTGTACTGTGTCAGTTGTTCATCATATTCACCTTCTGGTGCATTCAATGCTTTAGCTAACAAAGCGACTTCTTCACATTTCTGAACAGCAAAAGCAAACCAGCTTTTTACTTCATCATCAAGTTTCGTCTCTGCATTTAAATCAATTGGGCTATGCAGTAATGAACATGAAGTTCCAATCCACAAAGGGCGTTTCCCTTTTAGCGCAATCACTTGCTGATAACGTGTACTTAAATCTGCTTTCCACACATTCCGACCATTAATCACACCTAATGACAGTACCCAATCTTTGGGTAATGCTTGGTGTAAGTGCTGTAAATCATCTTGCCCTGCTGAAATATCAACATGAAGCCCATTAACAGGTAAGTTTTTAATAATATCAAGATGATGAGAAATACCATCAAAATAGGTTGTCAGCAGTAATTTAACTTGTCCCGTTAATGCTTGATAAGCTGTTTGATAGGCATTTTGCCATTCAACAGGTAAATCCAGTACCAATGCAGGCTCATCAATTTGCACCCACTCAATACCTTTCTCTTTTAATGCAGAAATCACTTGTTGATAGATAGGTAAAATATCTTTTAGAAGCGTTAATCTATCAAATTCAGGGCCTTTTACTTTACCTAGCCACAAGTAAGTCACAGGACCAAGTAAAACAGGTTTTATTTTATGACCTAACGCTAATGCTTCATCGACTTCGTCTAATAGCTCTTTCCATGCAAAGGTAAATGATTGACCTTGCTGAAATTCAGGCACGATATAGTGGTAGTTAGTATTAAACCATTTCGTCATTTCAGATGCAGCCGCAGGTTTACCTGTTGGCGCTCTACCACGAGCAACTCTGAATAGAGTATCAAGATCGAGTGAGCCGTCTTCATTACGGTGACGAGGCGGTACATTACCTAACAGTAGGCTTGTCCCTAACACTTGGTCATACCAAGCAAAATCACCAACAGGTAATAATTCAACACCCGCATCCGCTTGTTGTTGCCAATGGCGAGCACGAAGCTCTTTACCCACAGTAACTAATTCTTCCTGTGAAATCTTACCTGCCCAATAATTTTCTTGCGCCTTTTTTAGCTCTCTATCTAAGCCAATACGAGGGAAGCCGAGTGTGTGATTGCGAATTGTCATAATTAAAATCCTATTTTTAGCCGTCTAGATGTTTACACATCCATAATCTACAGGTAGTGTATAAATCACAAGCGCAAATTTTTCATCAATAACTTGAAGGTTTCTCATGATAGAAATAAAACATTTAAAAACGATATTAGCCTTGAAGCACACAGGCTCTCTTGCTAACGCAGCAAATCAATTGCATCAAACGCAATCGGCTCTTTCACATCAATTTAGTGAATTAGAACATCGCCTTGGTTATCGAATTTTTGTGCGTAAAAGCCAGCCACTGCGTTTTACTTCACAAGGAGAAGTGCTCGTTAAATTAGCAGAAGAAGTATTGCCTATCGTTCGTAGAGCTATTGAAGCGTGTAATGAGCCAGGTAGTGTGAATTTAAATATAGCGATTGAATGCCATAGTTGTATTCAATGGTTAACCCCTGCATTACAGCAATATCGCCAAACATGGCCTGAAGTGACTGTTGATTTTCATTCGGGTGTGACTTTTGATCCACAACCTGCGTTATTACAACGTGAATTAGATGTAGTACTGACATCAGATATCTTAGATGACTCTCGTTTACACTACACGCCGTTGTTTGACTATGAAGTCAAATTAGTTTTATCGCCAGATCACCCTCTTGCTAATCGCTTGCATATTCAGCCACAAGACTTGATTGCAGAAACCTTATTTATTTATCCCGTTCAACGAGAGCGTTTTGATGTATGGCGTCATTTTTTACAACCCGCGGGTATTACGCCACATTTCAAACATGTCGATAATACATTACTGCTAATTCAAATGGTTGCGGCTGGCATGGGAATTGCGGCATTACCACACTGGGCGGTTGAGAATTTCGAAAAACAGGGATTAGTGGTGACAAAAACATTAGGTGAAGGATTATGGAGCCGGTTATATGCTGCCAACCGTAGTGGAGAGCAACATCAACCGGCGATCCGTGAGTTTATTCGCTTATCAGGCCAGCACGCTGTTAACAATCTTCCTTTTGTAAAACAGGTCGGCGTATCCAGCGTTGATGGATCCAAAGTGATGCAACAATCAGGCTCGCGCCTATGATGAAACTTGGCCAATTCGGATGTTGTTGCCAAATAGAGAAATTCACTAATAACCCTGCTGGAACCATCATGTTATTCATAATCGCTAAGGTTCCAGCATCAACTTGTGTGGCACCATAATTCCACATGAAATACCCTATTCCAGAAGCGCCAATTCCTAACCAGAATAAAACACCCCACTGTAGTGATGTTGTTGGCATTTTCTGCCAATCGGCAAAACACAATGCGCCAACAAGTGCCACCGCAACAGCACCAAGATAAAACCAAGAAAAAGCATGATGTTGTGGAAGTGGATGAACTTCCATTAAGCGTTTATAACCAACCTGACCAATCGCAAAGAAAATATTCGCCAGTTGTACTAATAACAGGCCATACCAAAAATCATCACTTAAATGGTCATAGCGAATAATCGCCGCACCTAATACCGCTAATAATGAGCTAAAGACATAACCCCAACGTAATCTTTGACGTTCTAATAAATCATAAATTAACGTGACATAAAGCGGTGTTAATACGGTAAAAAGTAAAAATTCTGCGACGGTTAAATAGTTATAAGCGTGGAAGACAAACAGATACATAATCCCTAGTTGGCAAGCCCCCACAAGCATATAAAGCAAAATCACCTTAAAGCGGATCCCCTTCCAACGTAAGAAAGGTAAGAAGACCAAAGCCGCTAAAGAAACGCGGATCAGAACAGAGAGCCAGCTATCAACCTGACCGGCGAGATACTCACCGATCAGACTAAAAGAAGCAGCCCATAATAGTGTTGTAATAACCAATAACCACATAATTAACTGTCTTTCTCTACTAACAGTGCTTCCATTAAATCCAATTCATGTAGCAATAATTGGAGTGTTTCATTACTGATTTTTCGCGTTGCTCTTAGATGATAAAGCTCACCACGTTCAGCACGTAATGCCGTTAAACGAAAACGTCTTTCGAGATCTTCTTCTAACGCGTTATGAACCATTTCATCTTGTTCCGCAGTTCGGCGTCTTAAATAACCCGTTACACGAGAAGCAACTTCATTAATTTCTTCTGCATCCAACTGCTCTTCAGTACTTGCAGCTAAGCGCTCTTCCATTTTATTCAGACTAACAATTGCCACTTCTGCCATCACTTTACGTGCGTAGCGAACTTCGTTTTTATCTGCTTCTTTGTCAGTTGCCTTCACGCCTTTTAATAGGAAAGGAAGTGAAATAATGCCCACTAAAATCGACAGTAAAATAACACCAGCAGCAATAAAGATTATTTGATAACGCCCAGGGAAGGTACTGCCATCGGTTAAAAAGAGTGGAATAGAAAGCGCACCCGCCAATGTAATTGCACCACGAACACCAGCAAATGACGATAACCACAACTCACGCGTTGTATAATTAGCGAAATCAAGTGGATGCTTTTTCATAAAGATCCGACTAATTTTCTTCATTAGCCATAACCACGTAAATCGCAGGATCAGCAGTGCAAAGTAGATAACAAAAACTGCTGCAAACAGCATCCAGACTTCAACTTCTGGGTCAAGATCGGCTTGAATAACAGAGCTTGTCCAGATAATAGGAAGCTGTAAGCCAAGCATAATAAAGACAAGACCGTTAAAGACAAATTCAAGCATTGACCACACGCTATCAGCACGTAAACGCATCGCAAGAGGTGCATTTCTGATAACACCTGATTTACTGATGGTCATACCGGCAGCAACAGCCGCTAAAATGCCTGAAAAACCAATATGTTCTGCAATAAGATAAGAGGCAAAAGGCAGCAGTAACATAAAGACGATTTGTGTAGCAGGATCGTCTCCGCTCCAACGACTCATTAATCGCAGAGATTTACTGTAAACTAAGGTGACACCGATACCTGCCAGTAATCCGCCAACGGCGACTTTAAAGAATTCAAGGGTTGCACCACCAACAGTAAACACCATCGTTCCCATTGCCACAGCAACCGCAAATTTCAAGGCAACCAGACCTGAAGCATCGTTCATTAATGCTTCACCCTCTAAGATGCCCATAATTCGTTTTGGTATTCGCCCTTTACCAACAATGGAAGAGAGTGCGACCGCATCCGTTGGCGAAAGTACTGCCGCCAATGCAAATGCCGAAATCAGGGGAATACTTGGCATCATCCAATAAATCAGATAACCGATACCAACAACGGTCACCATGACTAAAACAAGCACAAGAATAAAAATCTCACGCCCATTTTGGATAAATTCTCGTGTCGGTGTTTTCCAACCATCAACAAAAAGTAAAGGCGGGATCAATAGAACGAGGAATAATTCAGGATCAAAAGTGACATGTAAACCAAACTGAGGCCATGCCAATAAAGCCCCTATCACAATCTGTATTAATGGTAACGGAACACGAAAGGGAATTAATTTTGTGATAACTCCCGAAACTGAAACCACCAGTATTAAAATCAAAATAGTAAAGAAAATTTCCATGTTACCCTTACATGCCTATTTTTATCCTGAAAACCTGACATCTTTCCCTTATAAAAGGAAAACCTACCGAACGATAAAGAAACATATTATGTAAAATTCGCGCATCATACATTTCTTTATCTATACATCTCTGCTTATTTTAAACAGATCCCACTCAGACTCTGTGAGAATATTTAAAAATTAAGACTAATCGTATCTAACACCGCACATTGTACGCTATTTATTGCTCTCTATTTATTAACGGCATTAATTATAGAAAGCATACGTTTTTATTCCTCTTTTTCAGTCTAAACAATGTAATAGACCGTATAAAAACGTAAAACATTAAGTAATTAAATAAAAAATAATAGATAAATGACAATAGCGATTAAATTTGAGAGCTAACTCGTAATGCTAATGATTATTCAATTGTTCTTAGCATCGACATCATGACAACATCACAATATTTACCTTCTCTAAAAGCAGCTTTACGGCGTATACCTTCAACTTCAAAACCCAATTTCTTATACAGATGTAAGCCTCTTTCGTTGTCTGAATACACTTCTAATTCTAATCGTGTGGCTGCTAACCAATTGAAAGCATAATCAATTGCTGTATTGATAAGTAATTTACCAACGCCTTTTCCAGAATATTCAGCACCAACACCAAGACCAAAACTCACAATGTGGCGACGACGAGGATGATTATCGATTATCAGTGCTAAATGTCCCGCGACTTGGCCATCAATAGTTGCAACAAAATTAGGGATATTTTGTTCTGAAAATTCAAGTAATCTTTTTTTCCACATCGTGACTGAAGGATAAGGAAATTGGCAAGTGCAAATATATAAATCAGGATGTGTATATAGTTGTTGAATTGCTGATGCGTCGTCAGGTTCACCATGGCGTATTTTTATTTCTTGCATATCTTCTACCAACTATTTAATTACTAGATTTAATTTCGACAATAGCGAATAAAAGTAGAGAAATAAATAGCAAAAAGGCGGAATAAAAATATATTCCGCCTTTTGTCTTTAAAACCGATTATTAAAATTAAATTGCCCACTCACCCGCATAAAATGCCACTAGAGCAATAGTAATTAATACTGTGCCAATATTGAGTTTACGCCATTCACCTGCAAATATACGACCAATCACCAAACAGCCGAAACCTAACATAATACCTGTGACGATATTACAGGTTAAAACAATAAATACAGCACACACCATGCCTGACATTGCATCAACAAAATCACTGAAATCTAACTTAGTGACGTTACCTAGCATCAATAAACCCACATACATTAACGCAGGCGCCGTTGCATAAGCGGGAACTAAATAAGAAAGAGGCGATAAGAAAAGGATCAGTAAAAATAAAATACCGACTACTGTTGCGGTTAATCCTGTTTTACCACCAGCCGCTGTTCCTGCGGCTGACTCAACATAAACCGCAGCTGGTGCAGCACCAATAACACCCGCAAAAATACTACTGACAGAGTCAGAAGTCAGCGCTTTTCCGCCATTAATAATCTGCCCGCGTTTATCTAATAAGTTTGCTTGACCTGCAACAGCACGAATAGTCCCAGTAGCATCAAAAATGGCAGTCATCACTAACGCAAGAACACTTGGTAATACCAATGGCTGCAAGGCACCTTTAATATCCATTGCAAACAATAAAGAAAGTCCATCTTCACCTAATTGAGGCATTTTAAAGATGCCTTGATATTTTACATTAGGATCAAAAATAAGGCCGATAATCGAAATAGCCACAATCACTAATAGCACGCCACCCGGTACTTTACGTTTTTCTAATCCGAAAATAGCGGCCAATCCAGCAAGTGACATCAGAACAGAAAATGATGTAAATTTACCCATTGCGACAGGCAAACCATCAAATGGGTTTTTAACCACTAATCCAACACTGTTTGCTGCGATTAAAAGCAGAAAAAGCCCAATCCCTATTCCTGCACCATGTGCGATACCAATTGGAATATTTTTTAAGATCCAAGTGCGAATGCCAGTTAATGAGAAAACGGTGAATAAACACCCCATTAAAAACACGGCACCTAATGCAACGGGTACAGAGATGTTTTGTCCTAAGACCAAACTAAAAGCGGTAAATGCTGTTAATGAAATAGCACAACCAATTGCCATAGGAAGATTTGCCCACAATCCCATTAGAAGGGAGCCTAATCCCGCGACTAAACAGGTTGCAATAAAAACCGCTGTATGTGGAAAACCGGCTTGTCCTAACATACTAGGAACAACAATAACGGAATACACCATAGCCAGAAATGTCGTCAAACCCGCGATCATTTCTTTGCGAACAGTTGTGCCGCGTGCTGTAAGTTTAAAATAGCTATCCAGTTTACCTGTGCTTGCTGATTGATTAGCAGACATTACATTCCTCTGACATAAAAACGGTTCACTCTCCAAAAAAACGAAAACGATTACGTATCAATTAGAATAACCTCTTGTCGATGAAAAATCTTAAGAGGGAGTCAAAAGCAAACGTTTGGTTTTTTGTGTGGATTGAGTGAGAGAATTTGACGCAAACGATTATCTGGTGCTTTTAGGGTAAGAATCAAGCGAAAAAATACATTTTTAATAAAAATGTCATAAAAAGATAATTTAAAGTTAGAAAAAAGAAAAAGAGGAAAGCAGCTACCGACTTTCCTCATCATTCTACTTTTGTACAATCACACGATATCATTATTATTTCACGGTGAAAAACAACTTAATCAATTGTTTTTATTGAATTTATATTACACGATATGATAATTAGGTATATCTATCTATTATTAGTAACTTTAATAAGTTGCTTAGATAAATAATACCTCCCGTTCCCAATGTGTGGCGATTAATGATTTGCAGTATTCACTATTTTTATCTGAAGATAATGTCATCTTCTACTTCTAACGTTAGATGAGTAAGCGCAGTTTTAGCAAACAATTTTCTGTTTTGCATAGGCATTTCTAGATTATTCTTAATAAATTTTAAAATGGTTACAATTACGAAAGATAATTATAATCATTTATAAAAAACAATAAGATAAATTTTCAATATTTAGAAATCGAGAAAAGAAAGGCGTCCTCTATCGCATTCCTTTGACCCTAAACGGAATACGATAGAGAAGAAATAATATTAAGATGAGCTACTATTGAGTGCTTCAACACCAAGGTTCCAACGTTCCATCGTTGAAACTAAGAATAAACCTGTCATAGCAACCAATAAGAATGGTAGTGAAGATGAAGAAATTTCTGACATCGCGCCAGCCAGCAAAGGCCCTGCTAAATTACCAATTCCCCATAACATTGCAGCTGACGCATTAGCAACCATCAGATCATTGTCTGAGAAATATTGCCCTATTTGTACCAACGCAATGGTGTATATCGCACCAGCTGTTGCACCCAGTACCAGTAATAAAGGCCAAATCAGCAACGTATGAGACATAGTGATAGGTAATAATAAGCTTGCAAGTAAAGTCACTACACCACAAATTCGATATAACCGTGTTCTGTTCATATGATCAGCAAGCCAGCCAAATGGCATTTGCATAATGGCATCACCCGCTAAAATAGCGCTTATCATCATTGCGGCAATAGCTTCCGTGTGTCCCATACTTAGGCCATAAATAGGAAACATAGAAAGTACGGTGCCATCAAAAAAAGCAAAGAAAACAATACCACCACAGATTGCGGGTGCTACTTTAACAAAGCGGATAATAGAAAAATTAGGCTCTTGCGTATCTTTCGGTAATTTATCGCCTGTTTTCTGATCCATCATTAAAAACAGGACAATAGAGATAATATGAATAAAGACACTAATTAAAATAGGTGTCTTATCTGCAACGCCATAAAGCGCAATAATTGAAGGCCCTAATAACTGGCTAATAGTAAATACCGTCGTATATACCGCTAAAATCCGCCCACGTTTATTATCTGGTGAAAGCTCATTAATCCACGTTTCACCTAAACAAATCATCACACCACTGGCAATCCCAGTGATTAATCGTAGAGGAAATAAAACCTCTAAAGGCAAGCTTCCCATTAAAGGTAATAAGCTTATCGCAGAAACAATGGTTGCTAATAGCATGGCAAAGCGTTTGCCTATCCATTGCACAATACGCCGAGCAAAAGGCGAAATAATTAACATCCCAATAGCGGGTGCAGCGGAAATAAGTCCAATGATAGATTCACTAATTCCCGCTAAATTAAGGCGCAGTGCAACCATAGGAATAGTTAATCCGATAACAATCCCGATAACGCCAATACTTACCGTGATAGTTGTTATCGCAAAAACTTCAGATTGGCGATAATTTTGATGTGACATGTTATTTTGTTTCTGCGAATAACAGAAACCTCTGTAATAAAAGGAAGGTGATTAAATAAAATATTGTTTTATTATAGGGGATAAGAAATAGATAAACATGCTTAAAAAATAACGTTAATCAGAGAAAGATCTCCGTTTGACTCACAAAGATCTTTGCCTTTCACAATATTCTCACTTCACCGTCATTTATCCTGCAACGCTTAAGAAAAATAACGATAAATAAGCACAGTACCTGATGCCAATACAATGGTATAAATCACACTCATAAATCGTGCTTTCGACATACGTAATGTTAAATTTCGTCCTAACCAAACTCCTACAAACATAGCAGGCAAGAAAATAACGGCTAACTTAAGAATATCCAATTGCCAATAAATACCTGCAAATAAGAAGATCACCACTCGCGTTAGTGTGCTAAAGCCGATCAATGTCGTTTGTGTAATGCGAAACTTGTTTTTATCTGCAATTCTGCCTGATAAATAGATTGCATATAAAAAACCACCACTACCAAACAATGCGCTAAATACACCACCAATTAACCCAAAAGGATAAACCAAGCGTTGAGAAAATTGGCTTTCTTGTTTTTTCCAAAACAAGGCATAAATGGCATAGCAAGCGGCAAAGATACCTAAAAGAAGAGAAAGCAAATCAGGTCGTGTGGTTAATAAAATCGTCGCACCGACCAGACTACCAATAATAATCAGCGGAATAAGATAGCGGATCTCTTTAAAATCAGCCTGTTTACCATCTCTTAAAACATTCACTATGGCGGCACTTAAATCGATTAATGCCAATAAAGGCACTATCATTGAAAGAGGCAAATAAAGTGCTAATACAGGGCCTGCAATTAACGCAGAGCCAAACCCAGCCATACCGAAAATAACATAAGCAAAGAATAAGGTAAGTAGGCAAATAAAAAGATCAGACCAACTGAGCAAGTCCATCATAACAAACCTTGAATAATTATCATTTAATGAAGGATATTAGCGTAATTATTAAAAATCGAACAGTGATCGTAAGACTATTCACAAAATACAGCAGAAACAGGATCTCATTTTTCCGAATACGGTTAATTAGTGTTATTATCTAATCGAAATAACTCTTTTAAACTAACGATATTTTGAATTGGCAATGAACCCACAACCTCCTAAAAAAACGAATGAATACCTTGGTAATAAAGTCAAACAATTAAGACAGTCTCGAAACTTGTCACTTAATGAGTTATCAAGAAAATCGGGAATATCCAAGGCTGCATTGTCAAAATTAGAATCGGGTGATTCTAATCCTAGAATCGATACCTTAGAGGCTATCGCAATAGCGCTTGGCTTTCCGTTAGGGGATTTATTTAGTTTCACACGAGAAGAATATCCTCGTTTAGAACGACACAAGCCTATTGTGGGTGATTATGCCCAAGAGTTTAAATTTCGTATTGGCATCGGTAATATTACTGAAATTTGGCATATCGAAATGAAGCATGGCGCGATCATCAATAGCCCAGCTCACGCAGATGGCACTCAAGAACACATCATGGTCTATTCTGGTAAATTAATGATGCGTTTTGATAATGATGAAACGGTCTTACTCGAAACAGGTGATTTTTACGCCTTTCATGGTAATGCTCCTCACTCTTATATTTGTGTTGAAGGACATTTGCGTGCATCCGTCATTATGTCTAGCCCAAATCAACAGCATTATCACCATCGCCCTTAGCCTGTTTTATTCATAATAAAAATATGGCTTTATTCCTATTAATTAAAAATAAAGTAATTAAGAATAAAGCCACTGATAAAATAAAAATGACGAATTAACTTAGATAGCTTTCCATTTGTTCAAAAACACGTAAATCGTCACTGAATCTCACTTCTTTTACGTCTTCAAGCTTTTCTACCTGACTCACCATCTGCATTAGGCGATCATCTTTTTGCACTAATAGCCAAATACGGCTTTTATCGCTATTTTTCATCGGTAAACACAAAATACCATCGACGTTAAATGCACGGCGAGCAAATAGCCCACAAATATGGGTCATAACACCGGGATGGTTGCGAACAATCAATTCCAGCGCGATAGGTTGTGATTGTTGTGACATAAATTAAGCTCCTATCATCTCAATATTTGCCGCTCCTGGCGGTACCATTGGAAATACTTTTTCATGAATATCAATCATGACATGAATTAAACACGGACCTGGTTTTTCAATTGCTGCTTTTAATGCACTCGCAGGATCCGCTTCTTGATTTAAGTCACAGGTATCTAAACCAAAGCCTTGTGCAATACGAATAAAATCTGTTTGATAAGGGTAAGCCGCCGCATAAATACGCTCTTCAAAAAACAACGTTTGTTGTTGGTGAACTAACCCCAGCGCCTGATTATTTATCAAAATAATTTTGATATCTAATTGGTGCTCAGCCGCCGTAGCAAACTCTTGAATATTCATCATAATGCTACCATCCCCAGAGAAGCAGAGGATTTTCTTACTTGGCTCCGCTAATGCGGCACCAATCGCTGCGGGTAAACCAAATCCCATCGTGCCTAAACCGCCAGATGTTAACCATTGTCGAGGTCGATTTAACGGATACGCTTGTGCAACCCACATCTGATGTTGCCCAACGTCTGTTGTAATAATGGCATCATCATCAACACAATTTGCGGCCGCTAATACAATGCCATAACCACTCAGAATATTTTCAGAGTTTTTCATCTCCAATGGATATTCTTGTTTCAGTGTCGTAACACGCTCTATCCATTCATTACGCTTGTTTGTATTAATCAATGGTAATAACAGTGATAATACTGATTTCGCATCAGCGTGGATCGCAATATCTGGGCGTTTGATTTTGCTAATTTCAGCACGATCGATATCAACATGAATAATTTTAGCATTAGGGCAAAACTTCTCTGCTTTACCAATAGCACGATCGTCAAAGCGCGCACCTAATACAATCAACAGATCCGCTTCTTCTAAAATAAAATTAGTACTACGCGTCGCATGCATACCCAACATCCCCAAATACAGTGGATGCGAAGGTGGCATTAATCCTAATCCCATTAAGGTCATCGTTGTTGGCAGATTATTTTTCTCTGCTAATTCAATCGCTTCTTTGCATGCTTCTGAGCTAATTATTCCACCGCCTAAATATAAAACCGGATTTTTAGCTTGATTGATCATTTGCGCCGCTTGTATCACTAAATCAGTATTAAATGCGGGCACGGGATCTTTTTGTGGAATAGGTGGTAACGCTTCTAATGTAATTGTGGCTTGCTGAATATCTTTTGGTACATCAACCCAAACAGGGCCTGGTCTCCCTGACATAGCTAAACGAAACGCATCACAAATAATCTCGGGTAAATCAGCAATATCGCGCACTAAATAATTATGTTTAGTAATGGGAATAGACATGCCATAAGTATCAACTTCTTGGAAGGCATCTGTCCCAATCATGGCGGAAGATACCTGACCTGTAATACATACCAAAGGAATAGAATCCAATTTAGCATCTGCGATTGCAGTGACTAAATTCGTCGCACCCGGCCCACTTGAGGCAATACAAACAGCAGGTTTACCATTTGCTCTTGCAATACCTTGAGCGATAAAACCTGCGCCCTGTTCATGGCGAGTTAAGATATGGCGAATAGATTTGCTTTGGCTTAATGCGTCATACAAAGGCAACGCCGCACCACCGGGGATCCCTGCAATTGTCGTAATGCCTTGCCGTTCCAGTAAATAAACGATTAATTGTGCGCCAGTAAAGGTTCTACTTGTGGCGTTATCTTGTTGAGCACCCATTTTTCTCTGTCCTTTGTTCTAAGCCGGACTTTATGGGCGGTAGAAAAGAAAAACCCCGCCCGGTTAGTGCGCCGGCGGGGTTGCGAAACTGTGTTGATTCGGACCCGTTACGGCGCTTTGCCGACGACCACCACCACACGCACGACAACCACAGCCGCAATGTGCGCTGTTAGTCGTAGGCTTTGTAGTAGAGTAGTGATGATCATGGGTTACCTATCAATTAATTTAATGATGTGTTTACGTGTTATCTGTATTTAAAAAAACATAACTTCTACAAATTAACAACCTTTTTTTTCGGTTTATTTTTTATCACCGCCAAAAACGAGAGCTAGATCACTTCTAGTGAAAATCAAAAAATAACCCTGATTGCAGCATAAAAATCTAGATTAATTTCACATTACAGAATAACCAAAAATTCGTTTCTCAACGTAAACACATCGACTCAATTTTATAAAAAAGCAACTTGAACCAATAATAGTGTTGCCGAGAGTACAAACATAAATATCACCATCGGCATAATAAATTTAAGCCATTTGTTATAAGAGATATCTAACATTTGCAATGTCGCTAACACCAGCCCAGTAGGCGCCAAGAACAGCATAATATATTGTCCCCAGTTATATGCCGATACCACCATATAACGAGGAACACCAACGGCATCCGCTAATGGCGCCATGATTGGCATCGCTAAAACCGCAAGTCCTGAAGAAGACGGAACAATAAAACCTAAACAGATAAAGACAACGAGCTGTGCCAATAAGAATAAACTTGGCGGCATTCCTGCAACCATATGAGACATAAATTCAAGAATGGTATCCGCAATTTTACCTTGTTCCATCACAAGGTTAACACCTCGCGCTAAACCAATAATTAATGAAACACCGACTAATTCCGATGCCCCGTGAATAAATCCATCAATGGCTGTTTTCTCTTTTAATCCAGAGAGGAAAATTATGATGATTGCGATAGCAAGGAAAAGAGCTGCCATTTGTGGAAACCACCAGCCCATCTCCATAACACCCCAAACCATAATAGGAAAAGCAGCAACAAATAAGCAGAGGATCACTTTACGACGCCACGAAAATTCTAATATCTCATTAGGATCGTAATTACTTAAAAAGCGCTGTTTAAAACTTTCGGCATTTTCATAATTATAAGAGAAAGTCGGATCTTTTTTGATCTTCTTGCAATACCAATATAAATAAACCAATACGCCAATCGTACCAATAACCAACCCAATAGTACGAAAGCCAATCCCTTCAATAAAACTGATCCCCGAAGCATTTGATGCGATAACAACTGAGAAAGGATTTACAGTTGAGAACCCAGCCCCCATTGAAGAAGCAAGGAAAATAGCGCCGACACACACAATAGCGTCATAACCCAAGATTAAGAATATGGGTACTAATATGGGATAGAAGGCAACGGCTTCTTCTTCAATCCCACAGCTTGTCCCGCCGATGGATAATATAATCGTGACCCCAAACACGACTAAAAACTCTTTGCCTTTGGTTCGATTCGCTAGTGCTGTTAAACCTGCATTGAATGCACCGGTTTTATTAACAACTCCAATAAGCCCCCCTAAGACAAGAATGAAAACAATAACATCAGCCCCCTCTATCGTCCCTTTCACCATACTTTCGGTAATATCCATAATTCCTTTGGTTTGCTGTGCTACGCGTTCATAGGTTCCAGGTATTGCTATCGGTTTTTTAATTGTCCCATCTGTAAATTTATTAATCTCAATAGAGACATTTAAATCATTTAATGTTGCCTGAGTTGCAGGTAACACTTCATGAGAACCATCTATTTTCGCAACCACTAATGATGGCTCCGCTGAGTTATAACTTAATCGCTGATATTCGCCAGCTGGAATTATCCACGTTAATCCAACCACAATTACTGTAATGGCAAATAAAATAGTAAATGCGGTCGGAAACGCAAACTTTTTAAGTTTCATAAGCGTCCTCGACTTAAATAAGAGGCTACTCTGCCAGTAGAAATAATATCTATCTGGCAGAGTCTATTATTAGAATTAAATTTAGAATAATGATAAGTATGATATTAATCAGAAATAATTGTTGTACCTGTTTTTCCTTCTAAAGCAGATAAGGCATTCTCTAAAGAAGTAATAATAGCTTGTACACCTTTATCACTCTCTTTTAGAAAATTAAGACAAGCCTCAACTTTAGGTAGCATACTTCCTTTAGCAAATTGCCCTTGGGAAATATATTTCTGCGCTTGAGAAAGCGTTAATTTATCTAAATTCATTTGATCTGGTTTATTAAAATTAATAGCGACTTTATCAACAGCCGTTAATATTAATAAAATGTCTGCTTTTAATTCTACGGCTAATTTTGAGCTGGAGTTATCTTTATCAATAACAGCATCAATACCTTCTAATAAATCCCCTTTTCGAATAACAGGAATACCACCGCCACCAACAGTAATCACCACAATATTACGTTCAACCAACTGTTTAATAATCGGTGATTCTACAATTTCTAACGGCTTAGGTGATGGGATCACTCGACGATATCCACGTCCCGCATCTTCCATAAAGTGAAAACCGTGCTCTTTTTGAATAGCCTCAGCTTGCTGTTGAGTATAAAAAGCGCCAATCGGTTTTGTCGGTGATAAAAAAGCAGGATCGTTCTTATCAACAACCACTTGAGTCACAATGGTGGCACAACCATGATTTTTATTCAGATTTCTCGCACATAATTCGTCATTAATCGCCTGTTGTAGATGATAACCAATATAACCTTGGCTCATGGCACCACATTCAGCAAATGGCATATAAGGCGTGCCGATGTTCTGTTGCGATGCATAATCCATAGCTAAATTGATCATCCCAACTTGTGGGCCATTACCATGACCAATAATGACTTGGTAACCCTTCTCAACCAGATCCACAATGGGCTTTGCGGTTTTTCGGACTATCTGCTTTTGCTCTAGTGGCGTACTGCCCAATGCATTTCCCCCTAAAGCAATAAATACCTTCTTAGGCATTGTTAACTCCTTGCTTTAGCTTAAAGTCGCGAACATAACGGCTTTAATGGTATGCATACGGTTTTCAGCCTGATCGAAAACTTTTGATTGGCGAGACTCAAAAACTTCGTCTGCCACTTCCATTTCACTCAGACCAAACTTCTGATAAATATCTTCACCAATGAGCGTTAAACGATCATGGAATGAAGGTAAACAGTGTAAGAAAATCGCATGAGGATTTGCCATTTTCATCATAGATTCATTGACTTGATAAGCTTTCAGTAAGCGAATGCGTTCATCCCAAACACTATCAGGCTCTCCCATTGAAACCCAAATATCGGTATAGAGAACATCAGCGTCTTTTGCCCCTTTCTCAATATCTTCTGTTAATGTGATAGAGCCTTCGTTTTCAGCCGCGATTGCACGACACTCCTTCACAAGTTGCTCTTCTGGCATTAAAGATGCTGGGCCACATGCTGTAAAATGTAAGCCTAATTTGGCACAGACCACCATTAAAGAGTTAGCAACGTTATTACGCGCATCACCAAAGAAAGTCAGCTTAAGCCCTTTTAAATGACCAAAATTTTCTTCAACTGTTAGCATATCCGCCAACATCTGAGTTGGATGGAATTTATCGGTAAGACCATTCCATACTGGCACACCTGATTTTGCCGCAAGTTCTTCAACTAATGACTGATCAAAACCACGATATTCAATACCATCATAGAAACGCCCTAATACACGCGCAGTATCTTCAATAGACTCTTTTTTACCCATTTGTGATGAGCCTGGATCAAGATAAGTCACTCCCATTCCTAAATCGTAACCGGCCACTTCAAAAGCACAACGTGTACGTGTTGAGGTTTTTTCAAATAATAAAACGATATTTTTACCTTCCAAAGAGCGGTGAGGAATACCTGCCATTTTTAATGATTTAAAATGTTTAGAAAGATTTAATAAATATTGAATTTCAGCTGATGAAAAGTCGAGTAATTTTAAAAAACTTCTACCTTTAATATTAATAGACATAATAATCCTATCTCCTAATTATTTTGATAATAATAGAGTTAAAAAAATGATTCATTATTTATGAAAAATAGATATTTCCCCAATAACACACGTTATTAGGAAATATGCTTTATATTTTCAGCATGTAAAAAGAGGGCTTACCCGTTAAAAACGGAGAAATGGAAACACTGACGTTGTTTATACATCATAATGTGGGCAATACGTCTAATATGAGGTGTTTTCCTATTATTATTTTCCATAATACTAGTACCTTCACTTATAGGTATTAAATGAGGGTTACAGTGAAACATATAGGAATTAACTTTAATGTGATTATCATCTCAATTATCTATTTATGATAAAAACCATATATCAGTAAAAATAAATCATCAAGAATACATTCCATTAACACACAAATAAAAAATGGATAATCGCTTCTATATTAAGAATGACCTCAATTAAATTAATAAGATAATCAATAAATAACCAATAAAATTTTATTTTTATTTAGCTATTTTTTTAATATCACTTTTATAATTAACATTAATGATACATTTAAATACTAAAATAATTTAGCTAGCATCATCACCGCACTACAAATAATTAAAATCAGCGTTGCATACTGAAATATCCTGTCAGGCATTCTGATCAACAGCCACTTAGACAGCGGAATAGAGATTAGCGAGCCTAAAAATAACAAAAGTGCCAAATGAATATCCGTATGCCCATCTTGCATATAGGCTAGTGCTGAAGATCCCGATAATAATGTTGTGGTAAATATAGAAGTGCCAATAGCTTGCTTAATAGAAAGGTTCGCGTAGCGTAGCAATAACGGTAATACAACCACACCGCCCCCCACTCCCGTTGCCCCTAAAACAACACCTGCTGCGATCGCAGGAAGTAATAGTGCTTTTATATTTAAAGGAGCTAACGCTGTATTTTCAACCACAACGGGAGGTAATGAGAAAAACATTCTCTGTACAAAGAGAAATAGAGAAAAAACAATAGCACTAACAACAAGTGCATTAATTCCCCATTCAACTTGTTGCTGATACTGCGCTAACGAACCTAAATAATTAACCAAAACACTAGCTAAAAAGGTACTTGGTAGCATTATTCCTAAGACAATCATCGCTCTTTTAAAAGGAATATTTCCAAGGCGAAAATGCATATAAGACGAAGTAACTTTCATCAACATGGATAATAAATTTGCTGTTGCAACTGCCATTAACGCATTCATACCAAAGAAATAGGTCAATACAGGTAAAACAATAACACCGCCGCCTACACCCGTCGTACTTATAATTAAACCAATAGCCGCACCCACCGCTAATGTGGTGATAAGTAACATTATTGATTTCCTTGCATAACAGCTTCTCGCCCTTTTAATAATGCTTTTTCTGCTGACTCACTCGCTAATGTCATATATTTAAAAAACAGCACATCAAAAGCCACCATTTGTAAAACTTGTGGCGTAATCACGCCTAATTGAGAGTGTTGTTCGTCATAAAAATAAGGCAATGTATAATCTGATAATCGAGTTGCTTCATCTTGTCCAAAACGCGTTAATGCCACAGTTAAACAACCTTCATTTTTTGCTGATTTCAGCATCCGATTAATATCTGTCGTATTTCCTCTAGCGGTAACAGCAATGGCAATATCATCAGCAGATAAGTTAGCGGAATAAGCCAATTGAGCATGAAGATCAGGACTAAATAATGTGTTTTTATTTACACGTATTAATTTATGAAAAATATCACTCGCCACAACGGCGGATGCGCCAATACCAAACAATACAATGCGTTTTGCTGATACCATTTTTTCAGCTAATACATCTATGGTATTAGGATCTAACAACGCTAATGAATCTAAAATAGCGCTAGTAAACAGATGCCCTGTTTTGGAAATAATTAATTCTGTCGGGTCTGTTTTCGCGAGATTGCCATAGAGAATATCGCCACTGCTTTTTTGTTGCTTTTCTTCTGAAAGGTAATCAATTTTAAATTCAGGATAACCGCGATACCCCATTTGACGAGAGAAACGAATAACAGAAGCACTACTTACACCTGCTTTAAGCGCCAGATCAGCCGCATTCATACTCGCGATATTCTCACTATTCTCTAATAAATAATGAGCAATACGTTGTTCTGTGCCTTTGCCTTGTATTAGCAAACTTTCAAGCTTTTTGGTCAGTGTCGACATTCTGTTATCCTTTTTATTTCTGACTTATTTCTCTGGATCGGTAAATCCCATTAGCATACTGGCAATAAAACCGACAATCCATGCACCTAATACTGCGATCAGGAACTTAATAATTTGCCCATCTCCCACTAATGGAATTAATGATAACCCAGCTGTACCAAATGGAATAATGATCCCAACTTGGAAATATGCCATTAATGCACCACCAGCCGCACCACCAATACATCCAGCAACAAAAGGTTTTCCTAATGGAAGGGAAACACCAAATAATAAAGGCTCACCGACACCAAAAATACCAACAGGTAATGCACCCATTAATGTTTTCTTTAAACGTTGATTTTTAGTCCGTAGATAAACCCAAAAACAAGAGCCTACTTGCCCCATTCCACCCATGGCTAAAATAGGGAACAGGTAATTTAAACCAAAAGTATTTAAGATTTCGGTATGAATAGGAATTAGCCCTTGATGCAATCCCGTTAAGAGTAAAAATAAGAAGCTTCCCCCTAGCGCAGCACCCGTTACAACCGCACCACCACCTTGATTTAAAAGTGATAATGATACGCCTTGTGCTAATAACTGATTAAGATAATGGCCGATGGGTTGGAATATCATAATCGCCACAAGAGAAGAGACTAAAATAGTCACAAATGGCGTTAAGATAAGATCAAGACTCTCTTTAACAATACTACGAAACCATAATTCTAATTTTGAAGAGAACACGACCACCATTAATACGGCAAAGATCCCGCCACTGTTTGGCTGTAATTTCTCACCAAATAAGGTGATATCAGCAAGCCCAGGCATGGCTAATAACCCCGCCATTACGGCACCAATCGACGTTGACGCGCCCAATTCTTTCGCTGTATTTATCCCAATCATAATAGAGAGATATGCAAATACCGTACTACCAATTAATTTGAATAATTTAAATAGCTCTGGGAATTGCTCGACTAAACCTGGTGCGACTAAACGGATAATATTAATTAACCCCATAATCAAACCACAGCCAATTAAAGCAGGAATTGTCGGAACAAAAATAGCCGCTAATGTATTTAGCATACGACGAATGGAAAAGCCTTTTTTCACTGGTGTTGACGCAGACTCTTCTTCATTATTTGCTGAACTGTTTTGCATACGCTTATTCATGATGGAATAAACTTTTGCCGCGGTTCCCATTCCGACAATCACTTGGTGCTGTTCGCCATTAAATACAACACCTTTAACGCCTTCGACTTGTTTTAAAGCATCTGCATCAAATAGCGAGCTATCTTTTAAAATCAGTCTAATACGAGTCATACAATGTGTTAGGGTTGCCACATTTTGAAACCCACCAGCATGTTTTTCTATTTCTATTGCTAACGTGTCGAGATGTTCTATTTTATTAGCCATATGCGTGCCTGCTAAAGTTCAGAGTATTTACTCATATTGTTATTAGTTAAATAGGGCGAGTTGCTGTTGTAACGAACGATAAGGATATTGCTGTGTAATTTGCTCAACTTTCTCCACACTCAGGTGAAGTTCATACATTAAAATGGCTTTTCTAGGATGATAATTAACCATTTGTAACAGGGTTCTGGCTGTTTCATGGGAAATTCCACACACCTCGCTGACAATACCTTCAGCACGACGTTGCAATTTCTCATTACTCGCAATCACATCCACCATAAGGTTTTTATGCACTTTTCCAAGTTTAGTCATCACGCTAGTACTTAACATACCCAAAATCATTTTTTGAGCTGTGCCACTTTTCATTCTTGTGGAGCCTGTTAACACCTCTGCGCCCACATCTGGTGCAATAGATAAGTCAGCAATTTCACTCATCATACTTTTGCCACGCGTAGTAATAGATACTGTCAATGCTTTTAGCTTCTTGCCATATTGCAAAGCTGTGACAGTGAAGGGAGTGCGACCACTTGCGGCAATGCCAATAACGACATCTTTATCACTGACATGACGACGTTGAAGCTCTTCAATTGCCGCCTCTTGGCTATCTTCAATATTTTCAACCGCTTTTAGCATTGCATCATGACCGCCAGCAATAATCGCCTGTACTAATGTAGGAGATACACCAAAAGTAGGTGGACATTCCGCACTGTCTAGTACCGCTAATCGGCCACTTGTTCCTGCACCAACATAAAAAATACGTCCACCTTTTTGCAGACGTTCAGTAATTCTTTCTACTGCTTTAGCAATAGCGGGTAATTCTTTTTTAACTGCATTTGCAACAGTCATATCTGCACTATTGATAAGCGTAACCAACTCTAAAGCGCTTAATTCAGAAAACTGTGTTGTTTCTTGATTGCTTTCATTTTTAAGACATTCGCTTAATGCATCTTCTTTCATCATAACAACCTTAATGAAACCAAATTTCAATTAAAGCTACATCCTATGAAATTATATTTCAACAATAATTGTCACCACTCTGTGAAACCAGTCACATTAAGTTAAACCTTTTTTCTGTGTAAGAAATCCAACAGTGACTACAAAAACATAATAATTTATTGATTTTAAAGAAATTCCACTTACTTTCCAAATGAAATAGCAAGTGGAATACAAAGATGTGATAGTGCAGAAGTGTACTACTTGGCTTGCGCTAGAAACTGCCCAAACTCTTCAATGCTTGGATAAGAAGATTGTGTGCCTTTTCCTGCAACACTTAAACCAGAAAACATCACGGCTTTATTTAACGCTTCTTCAATATTATTGGTGTGAACATAATAATGGGAGAAACAACCAATAAAGGAATCCCCCGCCCCACTAGTATCAATTGCATCAACTTCAATGGCGGGAATATATTTTTCAATTTCACCATTCATCCATAATGCGCCTTTTTCACCTAATGTAACGATGACATTCTTAAAGCCTTTTTGTAGTAAAGAACAAGCGGCTTCACGGATTTCATCCATTGTAGTGATTGGCATACCCGTCAAAATTTCAAGTTCTGTTTCATTCGGAACAAAAAAGTCACAACGAGCTGCAATATCAAGATCTAATGCTTTTGAAGCAGGCGCTGGGTTAAATAACACAGGAATATGGTGTTTGTTACCGAACTCAATGGCGTGATACACCGTTTCAAGTGGGATTTCTAATTGCAATACGATTATTTTGCATTTTTTCAGGCTATCTGTGGCTCTATCAATATCCTCTGGCGATAAATGCTGATTAGCACCTTTAACAATTAAAATGCTATTTGATGATTGAGAAGTCACAAAAATGGGCGCAACACCACTTGTTGTACCAGGCACTTTTTCAACATAGCGCGTGTTAATACCATAAGACTCTAAATTCATGATGGTGTTATCCGCGAAAATATCATCGCCAACCTTTGTTAACATCATCACTTTTGAATTTAATTTAGCAGCAGCAACCGCTTGATTTGCCCCTTTACCACCACAACCAATCTTAAATGCTGGCGCCTCAAGGGTTTCTCCCTCTTTTGGCATCCTGTCTATATAGGTGATCAAATCCACCATATTTGAACCAATCACTGCGATATCCATAGCGCCTCTTACTCTTATGTGAAATTTTTAAATGTGAAAATAGTGACATTTTGATAGATGTATAACAGTATCATGTTATTTAAATATCATTTGTGATTGTTATCCCGTTAAAACGGCACTAATATGTTGCCAAAATCACATGGGTGATGAATAACAATCTTCTTATTAAGGAATATACTATGCGTCCATTAGCTAATTATATCGATCATACCCTTCTTGCTGCAGATACAACTGAAGCACAAATCAAAAAATTGTGTGCTGAAGCAGTTGAACACGGTTTCTTCTCTGTTTGTATTAACACTTCTTACATCCCTTTAGCAAGAACTTGCCTTGAAGGAAGTGATGTAAAAGTATGTTGTGTTATCGACTTCCCATTTGGGGCTGGTTTAACAGCAACAAAAGCCTTTGAAGCCGCTGAAGCTATTCGTCAAGGCGCACAAGAAGTCGATATGGTTATCAATATCGGAATGTTAAAAAGCGGTCGTTTAGACTTTGTAAAACAAGATATCGAAGCAGTAAAAGCCGCTTGTGGTAATACAACTCTGAAAGTTATCTTAGAAGCTTGCCTATTAACTGACGACGAAGTACGTTTAGTTTGTGAAATGTGTCGTGAGATCCGCGTTGATTTTGTGAAAACATCAACAGGATACAGTACAATGGGCGCAACAGAACATCATGTTGCTTTAATGCGCAAAACAGTGGGTGATGAAGTTGGTGTGAAAGCATCAGGTGGTGTTCGCGATCGCCAAACAGCATTAAACATGATCAAAGCAGGTGCAACACGTATCGGCGCTAGTGCAAGTGTCGCTATCGCAACAGATTCAGATGCACCTGAATCAAACTACTAATTATTTAGCGTATATTTTCTTGGAGTACGCTATTCGATAACACAAGGATCCTTCGGTGATAGAGACCAAACAGCACGAACGTTTGCGCCGCCTCAGTGAATGTATAAAACGCTCAGGTCGCATACATCTTAAAGACGCCGCAAGGATCCTTGAAGTTTCTGAAATGACAATTAGGCGCGACCTTAGTTCTGACGCTGAAAACCCTTTTCCGATGTCATTATTAGGTGGCTATGTTGTTGCCTTAGCCCAGCCCCATTCAGGGTTAATCTCAACATCCTCTAATATCATTACGCCAGATCAAACTGAAGAACTGCATATTCCTAATCTTGCCGCTGGCATGGTATCTGACGGCGATGTTCTTTTTTTCGATAACGGGCAGTTTATTCCCACACTGATTGAGCTGATTCCTGATAATCTGCATTTCACGGGGATCTGTTATTCTCATCGCGTATTTTTAGCATTAAGCCAGAAAAAAAATGCCACCGTATTACTCTGCGGAGGTGAATATCGTCCTAAAAGTGACTCTTTCTACAATCCTACCCAACCTTCTTATCTTGATAGCATTAATCCCAAAAAAGCCTTTATTTCAGCCGAAGGCGTTCATCTCGATTTTGGCGTTACCTGTTATAACATCGACGATCTTTATATGAAGAAAAAAGCGATGGATAAATCTATTCGTAAGATCTTACTCACCAAATATCACTATTTTGATGAAACAGCGACAGCCAATATGGGCGATTTAGCGCAATTTGATGTTGTTATCACAGATAGAAAATTAACGGATGATTACGAAGATTATTGCCGAAAAAGCTCAGTAAAAGTGATTTATTAATTAAAAATAAAGAACTAACTTAAATAGCAAATAAAAGGAAGTTAGCCTTAAATTAAATAAAATCTATTCATTCTTTTTTTAAAAAATAAAGAAAAACCACACCACTTTTTGATTGCCAATGCAAAAAAAAGTGGTTACTATGCCCGCGATTTATTATTTCACATCCATTTCAATTAACTGCAAGGAGGTATCCCATGACAACTACAAATATGAATACTCTTTGCGGACAATCTCAGAAGTAATCCTTTTTTCCTTCTTTTTGCTGTCCGCCAATCAATTTATTTTTTTATCCTTTACATTATATGGATTGGTATATGGACAAGTGTGTTCATTATTTATCTGATAGCGTCTGTTATATCGCATCGGATAATACTTGGATTGAAAGCAAAGCAATCCAACAATTAGAAACAACCGCTCAACTTCCTGATATGGCTTATGTCGCAGGTATGCCTGATTTACATCCGGGGCGTGGTTATCCTATTGGCGCTGCCTTTTTTTCTGTTAATCGTTTTTACCCTGCTTTAGTCGGAAATGATATTGGCTGTGGTATGACACTCTTTCAAACGGAATTTAAAAACAGCAAACTCAACTTAGATAAAGCAGAGAAACAGTTGAGTGAAATGAGTGATATCGCGCCTTCAGAATGGCTAGAAGCTCATCTACCGACTGAAATGCAAAACCATCCTTTTGCTGGCTCTTTAGGCTCTATTGGTGGTGGTAATCACTTTGCTGAATTCCAACAAATTGACCAAGTGATTAATGAAACGCTTTTCGCTGCAAGTGGTATCAATAAAAAACAGTTATTGCTATTAGTTCACAGCGGATCGAGAGGCTTAGGACAATCTATCTTGCGTGCCCATACAGAACAGTTTGGTCATAAAGGACTTGTTGCTAACACCGAAGAGGCAAATGAATATTTGCAAGCCCACAATAATGCACTTGATTATGCAAAGATTAATCGTCGCCTTATTGGTGAAAGAATGATGCGCCAAATTCGCACTCAAGGTGCAGTTATTTCTGATGTAAATCATAACCTTGTAGAGCCTTGTGAATTACATGGTCAACAAGGTTGGTTACATCGTAAAGGTGCAACACCAGCACATCACGATATGGTGGTTATTCCGGGTTCGCGCGGTGATTACAGCTATATTGTTAAGCCAATTGTGTCTGAATTAAGCCTTCATTCCTTACCCCATGGTGCAGGTAGAAAATGGATGCGTACAGAGTGCAAAGGCCGATTATCACACCGTTTTACACCTTTACAACTTTCACGAACTGCATTAGGTAGCCGTATTATTTGTGCCAATAAACAACTGATTTATGAAGAAGCACCGCAATCTTATAAATCGATTGAGACTGTGATTGAAAGTATGGTGAGTATCGGGCTAATCGAAGTCATCGCGCGTTTAAAACCCGTGATCACCTATAAAACAAGTGGGGAGATGGCGTAATGTTATTACAATTCACCTCTGCACAAGGCCCTGAAGAGTGCTGTTTAGCGGTTGAAAAAGCCTTAAATTACTTTTTGAAATCAACCACAAAACAGCAAGTGAACGTCACGGTTCTTGAAAAAGAGCCTTCACGTCATGGCTTAAAATCGGCGTTAGTGTCTCTTGAAGGTGCTGATGCACAGGCTATCGCGCAACAGTGGGCAGGCTCTGTGCAATGGCAATGTGCAAGTACGTTACGACCGCGGCATAAACGTAAAAACTGGTTTATTGGTGTTGCTTGTTTTGAACAACCTGATGAAATTAATGACAAAGAAATTGTCTTTGAAACCATGCGTTCAAATGGCCCTGGTGGTCAGCATGTTAATAAAACAGAATCTGCGGTCAGAGCAACACATATTGCCACCGGCATTAGTGTTAAAGTGCAATCAGAACGTAGCCAGCACGCAAATAAAAAGCTCGCTAAGCAACTTATTGCATGGCATTTAGAGGCTTATATGATGAAACAACACGCTTCATTAAATAGCCAACGCCATATTGCCCATCACCGCGTTATTCGTGGCGATGCCACACTCTGTTTTAGTGGCAACGACTTTATACTTATAAGCAAATAATGTTATTAATCTAACAAAAGCAAAGCCACGATTTTTAATCGTGGCTTTTTTAAGACAAAAATACCCTGCAATAAGATTTTTTAAATTAAAAAATCAATAAAGCGTATAGTGAGTTTTAATAAATAAATCTTACAGTTAATACATTTATTTTATTTAATTAATCTTATTTCTTTTAATAACATCACACTTATTTAGATATAAATATTATTAATACTAATTAATTAAATTGCTGCTGGTGTATTTCGCATTTTAACAGTGAACGTCACAACAGCAGAGGCAACTAATGCAATTATCATAAACATAAATGCGCTGTCGTAACTACCACCACTCGCTTTAATTAAGAAGCCCATAACAGGTGCGGAAACAACACCCGCCATTTGACCACCGAAGTTAACAATCCCTGATGCACGACCCATGATTTTATTTGGGATAGTATCCATTAAAATACCCCAGAACATTGCCATGGCGAAGAACATAAATAATGCTGAAATACACTGATATACAACAGCCATATCAGCACTTTCAACTGTATATGTCATATATAAGAAGCCAGCTGCAATCACTGCGGTAACCATATATAACCATTTACGCTGTGATTTACATTTATCAGAAACATAACCACCTAATAATGTACCACCAGCACCAAATAAGAATGGAATAGCCGCCATTACCCCTGTTTTAGCCAAAGAGAATTCACGAACAGTAATTAAATAACTTGGTAACCATGTTGAGAATCCCCAAAAGGTAATATCAAACAGAAACCAAATTGCTGCCATTTGCCACAGTACTGGCATCTTTAAAACATCTTTAAAGGGGACAGCTTCAACAGGTTTATCCGTTAATGTGCCATCTGCCGCTAACTCATCGAGATCTTGCTGGGTAATACTTGGGTGATCTTTTGGATTATCACGAGTGAAAAAATAAATACCAGCTGCAATTAATAGGCCAGGAATACCTAAAACAATAAACACCATATGCCAGCCAAAAGCACCGATAATACTCGCCGCAACAATGACAGCTAATGCTGGCCCCAAGGTATTTACTGTTGATTGAATTGCCGTTGCACGACCACGCTCTTTAGATGGGAAATAAGTTGAGATCATTTTCCAAGAAGCCGATGGAAAACAGCCTTCACCAATACCAAATAAGAATCGCACCGCTAACATTAACGGCAATGTAAACACCATACCCGTTAAACTGGTGAAAACTGACCACCATGCAATGCCGATTGCCATAATTTTACGTGCGCCAAAGCGGTCGGCTAAGAAACCACCTGGTATTTGGAACGCCGCATAACCGACAAAGAACGCACTGATTATTAAGCCTTGTTGTGTGGTATCAAGATTCAGATCACGTCCAATAAAGGGTAATGAAACACTCATTACCATTCTATCTAAAAATGAAAGTAACCATGCTAACCAAATTAAGGATAAAACGGTGTAACGAGCTTTCCATGTTTTCTTCTGTTGAAGATTTGGAATAATATTTGAACTCATTTTCCTGTTCCTCAGGTAAGGGGAAACCATCACGGTTGAAGAACAACCGTGATAAACAGAGATAAGGTTTAACGTTTAAGAGCGCTATTGTGCGGTTATGCTCTTAAAACATGGCCACTACAGGCGTAACTTTCGACCCCATTAATTAATGCGATACGACCATTGACCATCACCAAATCGATCCCTTCTGGGTATTGGTTTGGTTCAACAAACGTGCCTTTATCAATAATGGTTTCAGGGTCGAACATCACAATATCTGCGGCATACCCTTCTTTAATTAAGCCTCTGTCGGTTAATCGAAGGACTTCAGCTGGTTTACCTGTCATTTTGCGGATAGCTTGTTCCCAAGTGAGGCATTTTTCTTCTCTGACGTATTTCCCTAAAACACGAGGGAATGCACCAAATACACGAGGATGAGGCTTACCAGCTCCCATTAACCCATCAGTACATACGTTTTGTTCAGGACGACATAAGAATTTGATAACGTGTTCTTCTGTGCCGTAAAAATCCACCATTCCTACCGCATTTTCTTCTTCATATAGCAGATCGAAGGTTGCGTTATACGGATCTTTACCTCTCAATTTGCCTAGTTCTACAAGGCTAAGTCCAACGGCATCTTGGTTTTTTTCTGTTTTAGAGCTAGTCACATAAATATTTTCTAACCCTGCGAAATCAATAAAGTTATCCCAACCAGGGATGCCTTTTTCGATATCTTCAATCATCTTTTTACGCAGTTCAGGAGACGCTAAGCGTTCTAATAATTTCTCTGTACCTCCTGCGTGAACCCAAGGCGGTAAAATCACCCCAAGCATGGTACTGCCTGCCACATACGGATATTGGTCAAAAGAGATACGAATACCCTCTTTTTGTGCTTGCTCTAACATGCCAAGCATTTCGTCGATTAATCCCCAGTTTTTCTTACCGCAAACTTTCATATGGGAAATATGTAGCCAAACACCCGATGCTTTAGCGATATCAATAAGCTCTTGAGTCGACTGAATAATATCGTCAGCTTCACTACGCTGGTGAACAACAAAAATACCATTATGCTTTGCTGTAACCTTACAAAGTTCGATCATTTCAGCGGTATCACCAAAGGCGCAAGGCATATAAATCAGCCCTGTTGATAAACCAAACGCTCCTGCTTTTAATTCTCGCTCTAAGATCTCACACATCTTGGCGACATCTTCACGAGTAGAAGGATTACCTTCTAATCCCATCGCTTCCATTCGAATGTTGCCATGAGGAACAAGGTAAGCAAGATTCGTTGCAGAGCCCCTCGCTTCTAACATACCTAAGTAACCTTCGGTATTTTTAAAATGCCAATCAATGCTGTCAGAATCACCATCTAAACCCGCAATATTCTTGCGCCATGCTGAAATATATTGTTCTGGTAATGGCGCTAACGCGACACCATCTTGCCCTAACAATTCAGTAGTGATCCCTTGGCGGATTTTGGCGGATAAAGCGGGGTTAAGCAGAGCAGAAAGATCAGAGTGAGTGTGAGTATCAATAAAACCGGGACAGACTATCTTCCCTGTTGCATCAATGATCTGATCATTCGTTTTTGCATCAAACTGACCGATTTTTATTATTTTTCCTTCATTAACCACAACATCAGCTTGAAATGCACTTGCCCCTGTTCCATCAATAACAGTGGCGTTTTTAAATATTGTTTTCATTCTGTTATTTCTCCAAAGAGCATCTGACTGTTTCGCCAGATACTCTTCTAGTAAGGATTTATTTCGTAAGAATTAAAGGTGATAAAGACTGTTCATAATGCTGTAATAACCGCTCGCAGCACCTTTTAACTGTTCAATTTCAATATATTCATCAATGGTGTGCGCTAAGTTTTCGCGAGATGGGCCAAAACCAATGGTTTTAATACCTGCTTCACCCGCATAATGGCTACCATTAGTACAGAAAGAGTATTGTGTGACGGTAGGTTTAAAGCCAGACTCATGCAGCCCTTTTAAAACGCTTTGTACATAAGGATCGCTCTCTTCTAATACCCAACCAGGGAAGAAACGCTCACCTTCAATTGTGGCGCCGGTATAACATTTTTCCGTACCGTAGGCATAAGAGACTTTAGCTTTAAAATCAGCATCTTGAGAAGCAAGTTCATCAATGGCTTTTTGTAATGGTGCAAGCACTTCTTCTTTAGTTTCACCCACTAATAAACGGCGATCGTAAGTGGCACGACAATATTCAGGTACAACTGAAGCGCCTGGATAAGGTGATGATTTAATATCCGTGAGTTCTAAGATCCCTTTTCCTAATACAGGATGAACGGAAGGCGTTAACGTTCTGATCTTCTCGATCAGTTTTGCCATTTTATAAACAGAGTTGATCCCTGCATCTGGATTGGCGGAGTGAGCAGGTTTGCCAAAGGTTTCAACAACAATTTCAGCACGACCACGTTGCCCAATTTTGAGGTTTAATTCGGAAGCTTCACCAATTACCACATAGTCTGGTTTATAACGTTCAGAAACGAGTCTTGCGGCAACGCCTTCAAAACACTCTTCATGCACAATGCAAGAAACATAAATACGACCAGCAAAATTGCGCTGATTATCTTGGCCATAAAAACCTATCGCTGAAATCATGGCAGCGACGGCACCTTTCATATCACTGGTGCCACGACCATAAATCTTGCCGTCTTTTATTTCTGCACCATAAGGCTTTTCTTTCCAGTCGCGCTCACTAACAGGTACAGTGTCGATATGACCATCAAAAACAAGGGTTTTCCCTGGGTGTTGACCTATAATTCCGCCAATGATATTGCCGTATTTATCAATATGAATGTCGTCAAAATCATAGTTTTTCATCATCTCTTCTATGACTTTAACAACGTTACCTTCTTCACCTGAATAGCTTTTTTGTTGGATTAATAATTGGCAATTCTTAATAACTTCATCAAATCGGTTTGCTGATAACATACTGTTCACTCCAAAAGACTTATTTGTTTTTTTAAAATTGTTTGAAGCTAGGCAACTCGCCATCCCACACGATATCGCGATAACGCTCAGGATCGGTGTCACCTTCAGTGCTTATCACAAGCACTCTTGCATTTTCATCTAATCCCAGCTCTTCTTTCGCACTCTGATAGACAGGTGATTGCATCAAAATAGAGAGCAAGCCTGTTGTCACAGCACCAGATTCACCAGAAATGATGTGCGGATCACCAGGTAAAGGGTTTCCTAAAATCCGCATTCCCCTCGTCGCAACAGCATCAGGGCAAGAGAAAAATGCCGCTGAATAATCGCGTAATAAATTCCAACCAATACTATTCGCTTCACCACAAGCAAGCCCTGCCATGACTGTTTGCAAATCCCCACCAACAGGAATAGCATCCGCTTTCCCTGATACCGCAGATTGATATAAACAGTCGGCAATACGTGCTTCAGCCACAATCACTTTCGGTGCTTGTTTGCCATAAGCAGCTGTTACCATGCCTTGCACCATACCCGCAAAAGAGCCCACACCCGCTTGCACAAAAATATGCGTCGGGGGGACTTCATGTAATTGAGCGAGAGATTCCAGCATTAAAGTGCCATAGCCTTGCATGATCCAAAGTGGGATCTCTTCATAGCCATCCCATGCTGTGTCTTGAACCACTATCCAGCCATATTTTTCAGCCATTTCAGCCGTCATTCTCACTGCATCGTCATAGTTCATATCAACGATTTCAGCGACTGCACCTTCACGCAAAATGGCATCTAAACGTTCTTGTGATGATCCTTTTGGCATATAGACCACCGCTTTTTGCTTTAACTGTCTTGCCATCCAAGCAACACCACGTCCATGATTCCCGTCAGTGGTTGTCGCAAAAGTGACGCCATTTAACTTTTTCCTGATCTCATCACTGATCATTACCTCATAAGGTAATTCACTTATGTCCATTTCGAGGAAATCAGCAATATGGCGAGCCATCGCATAAGCACCACCCAACGCTTTAAATGCTTTTAAACCAAAACGGAAAGACTCATCTTTAAGATATAACTCACCAACCCCTAAAGTTTTGGCTAACTGGGGTAAATGAAATAACGGTGTAGGTGCGTATCCTGGAATAGTTCTGTGAAAATCTAACGCTTTGACTAACTCTTCATAACGAAAAGGGGCAAGCTCAGCGGTTGGTTTTCGCGTAAATGAACTTTGGTTAATCAGGTACTGCAATTGCTCCTGCATGGAATTACCTCTTAATCACACTTTAAAATTCGCGATAACCCAATATCGCGATTAATCGGAATACATAGGGTTATCGCCTATATCGCAATATGTATGCCAACTCATTCAAAAAGCATTTAATAAAGACACAGCTATTTGATTTTAAATACATTTATTGTTTTAACGATTAAGAGATGAAATTAATGATGCAGAAAAGCTGTGATCTAGGCGGTTTTATTTAGGTGATAAATTATCAATAATAAGAAACTGTGTGAGCTTTATACAAAAAATACATAACTAACTAATAAATAACAATTAAATTTAATACTCTAAATGCGAAGTGATAATTTATTATCAATATTGATAATTTTAAAGTGAGAATGTGATGCACTCATTACTAAGTACTCTACAAGATGAAATCAGCAAGTACACCGATGCCATTGCAGGTATCACTGGTACCGATGTTGAAATTATTGATAACAACTTGGTTCGTATTGCAGGTACTGGGCGTTATCGCTATATGCTCAATCAAGATGTCTCTAGTAATGGGCATATTTATCGCCATGTACTGCAAGTCCAAAAAACCATTTTGATTGAAGACCCCAAAGAAAATAGCCTGTGCCAACTGTGTCAAAACCGATTAACTTGCACTGAAGAACTTGATCTCAATGCCCCTATTTTCCTGAATAATCAAGTTATTGGCGTAATAGGGATTATTTGTTCTAATCGAGAACAAAAAATGTTTTTGATGAAACAAAAACAAGCCTTTATCACCTTTATCGAACAGTTTTCGGAGATGATTTCAAGTCGTATTTTTGAATGTCTTGAAAGGCTTAGAGAGCAAGAGCGATTTGGGACTTTTAGAAACTTGATTGATGTGATGGATAGAGGTGTGATTGCAATCGATAGCCAAAATAAAATTTGGCATGCCAATCTTTCTGCTCTACGTTTTTTTGATTGTGAATTAATTGGGCAATCTCTTGATATCGATATGACTGGCGATATTCTTTATGGTGATGAAGAAGCATGGCTAATATTAAATCAACAACGCTATCATGTTCTGTGTAAAAAAATCACCTTTTCATCTGTTGATAATGACCAACTCACAATGGTCATCTTCCATGATGCCCGCGATTATATGACACAGGTGAATACCTTATCGGTTGATGAAAATCCTCACTCCCCTTTAATTGGCAACTCACAAAATATGCTCCAATTAAAAAGCATGTTAAGTAAAGTTGCTGTTAGCCACGCCAGCGTACTTATCACCGGAGAAAGCGGTTCAGGTAAAGAAGTGGTTGCTTACACTATTCACCAACAAAGTCTACGCACGAAACAGCCTTTTATTACCATTAACTGTGCAGCGATCCCAGAACAACTACTAGAAAGTGAGCTTTTTGGTTATGTCCGCGGTGCATTTAGTGGTGCTGATCCTAAAGGACGTATTGGTAAATTTGAATTGGCACATGGTGGAAGCCTCTTCCTAGATGAAATTGGAGATATGCCTTTACATCTACAAGCCAAGCTTTTACGTGTTCTTCAAGAAAAAAGCATCACTCGTGTTGGCTCTAATAATATGATCAATATTGATGTAAGGATCATTGCTGCCACCAACAAAGATCTACGTGAAATGGTAAATAAAGGCCAATTTCGTGAAGATCTGTTTTATCGCCTCAATGTTGTTCCGATCCATACACCTGCATTACGTGATCACCGAGAAGATATTGCAGAACTTGCACAATTCTTTGCTGATGATCTGGCTTCAACCTATCAACGGCCTGCTGCAAAGATCCCCAACATTGTTATTAACTACTTATATTCCTATGATTGGCCGGGCAATATCAGAGAGCTACGTAATGTGATTGAATATATGTATGTTATGCAAGGCGATACAGTGGATTTAAACCTCAGCCACCTTCCACCTTATTTGTTAGAAACACCTCATTCTGATCCTTTAGAAAAAGAAAAAATCAGCAGTATCTATACGGCAGCTAAAACAGATAATAAAGATAAAAATCAACCGTTAAACGCACAAGAATTTCTCAAAACTCAAAACCAGACATCAGAGTATCAAACCATTATGAACATATTAGAAAAAACAGGGACAACATTAGAAGGGAAGAAGAAAGCGGCAGAAATTTTAGGGATAAGCATTGCTACTCTATATAGGAAAATAAAAATACGATAAAAGGTATTTAAGGGGAATTTTTGAATATTAATAATTTAATCAATAGATTTAATTTAATATAGGTTCCTTAATAAGAATTATTTTCATTAATTACTCTATATATATTATTAGAAACCATTCTTTTAATGACTACCTTTTATAAAGTATTGTCATCATAATATTTTAAACTTAATAGAATTTGTAACTAAATATATTTTCCATAAAGTAAATTTAAACTATCACGTTTTGTCCACAACTCCCTACAAAAGCATAACAAATTGAAAATAAACAATAAAAAAAATTAAATCTATTATCTTATTAATGAATTTTTCATATTACATAAGCAAATTTTGTAACACTGTGCATGAGACACCAAAAAATAAACTACATATAATCCGTTTACACAAAAACTGAAGTGAATTTTCATATTAAATTTTAATATTAATGATAAAAAGCAAAATAATGAAAATGCTTTGCAAATTTTATGATTAATACTAAAAGCCTATTTTATTAAGATTATATTTACTATTAAGTTAATCTTTTCAACATGCTTATATTGCAGTGTACCTTTAATTGATTAAGAAATAGTAATAACAGACTAATTGTAAAAAAATAGCGATTAATATGATTTATTAAATACTTTTTATATCAATCACTAGGGGTTAAAAATGCCTATTTTAACAAAAAAACTGCTTCCAATGGCTTTTCTTATTTCAGCAATAACGGCAAGTGCAACAGTTTCCGCTGATGAGCAAACAGGACAAATTTCTTTTTCAGGTTTAATTTATTCATCTACTTGCACCATTGATATTAATGGCTCTGGCTCTGACGGTAACGTTAATATGGGACGTTATGCAACAAGTGAATTTGATCGCACAGGTAGTGAAGTTGGCGGAGCTAACGGTAATGGTAAATTAGATATCTCTTTAATTAATTGCCCACCACAAGGTACTGTAAAATTAAAGCTAGAAGGTAAAACAGATAGTAGCTCAGATCAAATCTTAGCCTTAGATGATCCTAATGGTTCGAATACAGCAAAAAATGTGGGTATCCATATTTATGATAGAGATGATTTGAGCGCACCTTTCGATCTCAATATAACGAAAGAATATAAAATTAAAGATACAGGTGATCTTAAATCTAAAACACTTTATTTTGTTGCTAAATACGTTAGTACAAGCAATAACGTAGAAGCTGGCCGTGCTGATGCAACATTGAATTATACATTGACTTATCAATAATAAAAAAATCGCAGGTTAATAATTCTGTTAACCTGCTTTTATTAAAAAGGTATTTACCGATGAAATTTAAAAAAACACTTTTAGGACTGGGGTTAATATTTAGCTCAATAACATCAAGCTTTGCTGGATTTGGTTTAGAAACAACTCGCGTTGTTTATAATGAAACAAATAAAAATGAAGGTTTCGTTGCATTTAATAGCGATAAAAATACTAATTATTTATTACAATCCTGGGTTGAAGATCTCAATGGCAAACTCACTCAAGATTTTGTGATCACGCCACCATTAATTAAATTAATGTCGCAACAAAAAAATACACTACAAGTCACTAAAAATACAACACTGCCTAATGATATTGAATCCATGTATTGGATCAATGTTAAGTTTGTCGCACCAAGCAATGAAAATTTAGAAAATGTTCTGCGTTACTCAATGACAAATAGAATTAAGTTGATTTACAGACCACAATCTCTAAAAAATGACAATATAGAAAAAGAAATCAAAGAGTTAAAATGGTCACCAAAGAATAACAATCTTGTAGTATCAAATAGTTCACCTTATTTTATTAATATTAGCAAACTCTTTATTGATGGAAGAGAGATTGAACAATTACCTAGTTTTCTTCCGCCAAAATCAGAAACCACAATTAGCGTTAATAAAACATTATCGGGTAAAGAAAAAATAAAATTATTTTATATCGACGATTTTGGAAAAAGCCTTCCAATGGAATTCGCATTATAATAAGAGATATTATTCAATATGAAAAAGATAAAGGATAATTATTTTAATAAATCGCCACTCTATTTATTTATTGCTGGCGCTTTATTCGCTTCTTTTAATACATCAGCAAATGACTATTATCCTGCTAATCTATTAAATATTGAAGGAAGCACTCAACAAGTGACAAATGAAGATCTAAATGTCTTTAGAGAGAATAATATCGCCCCAGGTCACTATAAAGTGACTCTTTTTATCAATGATAATCGCGTATTAACACGCGACTTTGATTTTATTTTGATGGAAGATAAAGAGGGTAACTCAATATTAGCACCTCGCCTTTCAGCAGAAGAGTGGTATAAAGCTGGTGTTGATCTTCCTTATGATGTGATTAATAAAAACAAAAATAATGATTTTATTAATCTCAACGAGATCAATAATGCGAACGGCTATTTAGATTTAAATAGAAAACAATATGTTCTAACATTACCACAATTATATGTTAATGAAGATAGATTAAAAGAAAATGAAATAAAAAACTGGGATTCAGGTATTCCTGCATTATTAGTTAATTACGCATTATCTTCATTTAATAGTCGTAGTCAGGGCAATACGACGGATAGCTATTATGGCAACATTCAAACCCAAGTTAATTTAGGTCCTTGGCGTTTTAATAACTATTCAACCTGGACAAAGAATGAAAATGGCGAGAAAAAATGGAATACATTGAGTAATGTTCTTTCCAGAGCGATCACCAGTATTAATAGTGAATTAATGATGGGTGATCTCTATACCTCTTCACAACTCTTTGATTCAGTAAAATTTAGAGGAATTAAATTAGTCACCGATAGACTAATGACACCGACACAAAATAGAACCTATGCACCTAGCGTTTCGGGTATTGCTAATACAGAATCTATCGTCACTATCACCCAAAATGGCCAAGTTATTTATAAACGCAGTGTACCCGCTGGGCCTTTTAATATTACTGATTATTATCCGATGAACAGCGGCGGAGATTTACATGTCAGCGTTACTGAAGCAGATGGCTCTGAAAAGAATTTTATTGTGCCTTTCTCCTCTATTGCCAATCTAGAAAGAAAAGGTGAATTAAAATATAGCTTCTCAACGGGTAAATACGACGGTAATAATAGCGGGGATGGCGCTTATGTTGTTCAGACCGAAGCTTTCTATGGTTTAACTGACTATGTCACCCTTTATGGCGGCGTACTTATTGGTGAAAAATATCAATCTGTTGGTGTGGGTACTGGGGTAAATTTAGGTAGCTACGGCGCGATCACCACTGATTTATTGTATGCGAAATCTTCCACTAACAATGGCAATGATTCATTACATGGCAATGCTTTTAGAGTTAATTATTCTAAAAATATATCAGTCACAGATACGACTCTTTCGTTGGTCGGTTATCGTCACTTCGATGCTAATTTTCTCAATTTTACTCAAGCGATGGAATACAAAGACAGCAAATACCATCCAAGCAATGGGTTAAAAAATGAATATACGCTCTCGATTAATCAACCTTTATTTTCTAATAACGCTTCGATTAATTTAAATTCAGTTATTTATAAGTACGTTAGTGGTAAAACCGTTCATTCTTATAATATGGGTTTCAATAGCGCTATTAATAAAGTTAATTATAGCGTTTATTACACTTATTACGATGGTAGTCGTTATAGCGAGAGTAATAAAAAAAATAGCCATGATTTGAGTATGAATGTCAGTATTCCTTTTTCATGGAATGAAAACTACATTTGGGCTAATTACGGTATATCAACGAACAATGATAACCAAGTATTACAGACCGCACGTTTAAGTGGAACCTATGGTGATAAAAACCAAGCAAACTGGGATGTTTATCAAGGCTATGGTAATAAAGGTGTTAATTATAGCAGTGGTTTAAATGGCTCTTATAAAACACAAAGCGCCGTTGTTAATGCGGGTTATTCGTATACTCAAGATAAGCAAAATATTAACTACGGTGTTAGTGGTGCATTAGTTGCAACACAATATGGCGCAGTATTTGCTCCTTCATTGCAACAAACGAATGCATTAATACTGACTAAAAATACCTCTGGTGTAGAAGTCATTAATGGTCAGTCTATTAAAACGAATAATAGTGGATTAGCAGTTGTTTCTGGAATGTCGCCTTACCAAAAAAATAGCATTAGTGTTAATACCAATTCTATTCCGAGTGATACTGAAATTTCGAATAATATTATTAGTAATATTGTTCCAACAAAAGGTGCTTTAGTACTGGCTGATTTCGATGCTAAAAAAGGCTTTAAATTCCTACTGACATTACAAACACCAGATAAAAGTACCATCCCTATGGGTGCTAAAGCTGAGATTGATAACGATGATACACAATTAGTCGCAAGCTTCCATCAACTCTATTTTGTTGCCAATAAACCACAAGGCAATATTCAAGTTTCGTGGACAATTAATGGTGAGCAAAAAACCTGCCATGCAATTTATGACATTAATAATAAAGCGCCAGTTAATGGTTTATATATTTTAGATACTGAGTGTAAATAAGGAAATAAAATGACTAACTTAAAAAATAAAATGAATAAATTATTATTTCTAATTTTTATTCTTAGTTTATCTACCCTCTCTTTTTACAGTCATGCCGCGCCTGATTGTGTCAATAATGGCGGTATTAAACATGGCACGATGGATGCCAGAGGCGGTACCATTGAACTAAAAGGAATGATTAAAAAGAATCAGGAAGTGGCTCGTTTTACATTTAAGCGTGATGGTTCAGATGTCGCAGTCGCAGATTGCCCAGATGGCGCTGAGTTCTATGCTTATGCAACATATAGCGAAGCCAGTGGTGTTATACCAAGTTACTATATGGATATCGACGGCAGACCTGCATATTATGTTGTACGCAAACCTAATACCGGTGTAGATGATTATGCTTATGTTCTTATTGAGAATGAATCGGGTCTTTCATTTAGGAGCCAACCAGGGCAAGAAGTTCCTGTTAATAGCCCTAAACTTAATACAAGAGACGCAACGGTAATTATTTACGCTACTAAAGACAATCCTAAATCCCAGCGTTTTACGACTCAATATATTGGCTCTATATTAATTAATCGCTTTAATTCGGGTGGTGGTACAACAGCTGTTGGTTTTAGTTATCGTCTATCCGTAAATATTATTAGCGCGCCAACATCTTGTAGTGCAGAAAATACGAACCTTGAAATGAATTTGCCTAAAATGCCTATTACTGCATTTTCTAGCATTGGGTTTCCTCGTGATAATCAATATGCTGAAGATAATCTGAGAATAAATTGCACAGGTAATGCTTCCGCTAAAATTAAACTAATGGCGCATAACACCACAAGTTACGACGGGCAAAAAACCATTATCAAACCTGATAATGAAGGCGACAGTAATAATGCCAAAGGTGTAGGATTTGTTGTTTCATCCCCTTCAAGTGGTGATACGGTGTTAATTAATAACCAGTTTGTTCCACTGGCTGATTTAACCAGTGGCAGCAATAGCGTACCACTAAAAGCAGAATATTATCGTTATGGTGATGATATTAAACCCGGCAAACTTAATGCCACTGCAAATTTTGTATTGGAGTTTAATTAGTTATTACTGTGTATTGTATGCTATTAATCAAAAAAGGGAATTTTCCTGTTATTTCGAATCAAGTGGACAAACAAAACCAGTTAATGAAGATGACAACACATAAAATTACAATTCACTGTACCTAAGAGGTAATTTATTGCAAAAGAGTATCTAGTGGGAAGCATTAACGTTCCCTTTTAAAAAAGCCTATTTTAGATGGAATTAAAAATGCGTTTAGACCATTTTGATTATCTCAATCAGGGTGGAACGAGTTTATGTGGCTCTGCTGTATTTTTTTATTATCTACTCAGAAATAGACCTGATGTATATGAATAAGCAGCAAAAGTATTGTGGCAATATGGAAAAAAAATTGGCGAGCTAGAAATAGCACTTAACAAAGGCTGTCGTAATCCTAATGGCTATTTCTATAATAATTTTGGCTCAGTTATTTCAGGACTTGATTGGGTAATCCAGACTCAATCAACGAGCTACACGCCATTGTTCTAAAACCATGTCCGCAAACTTTGTTTTATTTTCATAGCCCATCACACGTAACGCATTGTTTACCGTGTTTTCACTCATAGGCTTTCTAGGATTATGGTCACCGATAAAGATCAATTTATGATTACCACTGAATTGATAGATCTGTTTTAAGATCTCAATGGCTTGTTTGCTTAAAGGCACTAAGTGAGGAGTATACATTTTTGAATCGTGATGTAAGTATTTATCTCCTCACATTCAGCAGAAGGATGCTTTGAAAAACCGAAAGGTAGGTAACGCTCTATAAATCATAAATTTTAGGAATAAAAAAGACGCTCTTAAGCGTCTGATTTTTGGTGCGAAGGCCGGACTCGCTTTTTATAGGCAATGCATTGTTTTTATTTGATATAAATTTAAAGATAATTTTTTGTATACTTAAATGTATACTCAGTGGTTTTACATGAGATAAGAAAAAATTCAGACACTGATAGACATAATTTATTTAGACCCGATATTTATAGCGAAATATGGCAGTATGAACTTATTCAAAGTAAAAATTAAGGGTCAAAATGAAATTAGTTGCAAATGGCTTAAATAAGCAATTTTTCAAATCATTATTACCTCCTTCAGGAACTGAGCTAGATGGTGTCGTTGCAGCAATTGCGTATGGTGATGATAGAACAGAACTATTGCAACATTGCATAGATAACAAGTTTCGATTAGATATCTGGATGCGTTATGACCACACAGTACCAGTTGCTCCCAGTTTCCTAACAAAGCTCCTAAAAAATACAAAAAACAATATTTTTTGTAAACTAGTCCCGGACGCATTACACAGCAAAATTATCTGGTGGAAAGGATATGGTGCTTATATAGGTTCAGCGAATCTCACTAACCGTGCATGGTATTCAAATATAGAAGCTGGTGTTTTCTTTACCGAAAGTGATCTAGTTAACTCTGGTATGCTAGAACAATTAACAGAATTTTTTGATAATCTAGAATCTTTGGATGTATGTTTTGATTTAAATGAAAATATAATTCAAGAACAGAAAAAATTTTTAGAACTTGAAAAGCAGAAAAAAAATGAAGAAGAAAAAATAAAATCAAAAAGAGAAATGCCTTTTTGGGAAGGTGTAAGCTTTATTGATAAAAAAAAATCAAAAGATAAATTGAAAGAGAATTTCAAAAAAGAATGGGAAAGTGCACTATTTATAATTAAAAATATTGCAGCACAAATTGATAAGTACCGGCCTACTTGGGTTGCAGAAGACACACCACTTTTTTGGCAAACAGATCAATTTCTACATGCGTACTATTATAATAAAGTAAAACAGAATGATAATACCTATCCTTATGAGGAACTCTACCAAATGAATAGTAGAAATCCTCAGGCAGCGCTAACAGATATGCTATCATGGTGGAAAAATTTACCTGCCCCACCATCAAATGAAAATGATAATCTGCAAATCAAGGCACCACTAATACGTCAAAGCTTACAGCGTAGTAATATTCAAAGCCTGAAAGAAAATGATCTTCTGAATATTATACATTCTACCCATGCGACAATGGATCATTTGATAAAAATGAGTTCAGAATCTCTAGGGGAACCAAACAAGAAAACGTTGACAAGAAATGAACGTTTACCTTTATATACGAAATGGTTGATAAGCCAACGCAATCAAAAAGGTCAAAATATTTTTGAACTTCTTGAATTTGTTTTATATGGCGATAAAGCTGAAAACATATGGGAACGAATATATCTTGCAGGAAAGGATGAAGATTATAAATTTGCTCATTATGGAATTAACTCTATTGCTGAAGTTGCAGGATGGGCTAAACCTGAAGATACTCCACCTAGAAATGGAAGAACAAACAAAGCACTTAGAGCATTAGGATACCCCGTAAAAATTAATATATAATTTTTCGATAAATGAATTGGCACTGATACTCAATATCCAACTCGGTGCCAATATATTTGAAGCATACACTAATAACACTGAGTTATTATAAACAATTCACACTACCTAAAACATTCATACATTTTTTCAGTCATCACCCATAGCGCCTTATTCAATTTGATATCCCCATCAATGCCATTCACTGAACGTGTACGAGCGCGCTTACCTTTTGCATTTCTACCCGATAGTCCTCCCTTGATTAAATTCTCCTGCAAACGTTGGTACACCGTCCAGAGGTCATCTTTCTTATCTTCCCAACGGCGAGGTTGTAAGACTTGCTCTTCGGTAATCGGTTGATGCTCCTCACCAAAGCGATACGTCAAAGCCGCTTGTGCTAAGGCTTGCTGTACTGGTGGTGGTAACATGATAGATTGCATTTGTTCACGCTTTTCAGCCACCGTATCAAACGTTTCTAAAACTTCATAAGCCCCTTCAATCACTTTACCTACTACATCGCCTTTGTGGGGTACTCGCACTTCACCGAAGGTATCTCCGCAAACCAAACCATTCTGACATACCGCTCTGAATAGCCCCGGTAACATCTGATAACTGCTTGAACCATCATGGCTATTTAAAAGAATAATTTCAGGAACTTGAATACCTGTTATTTGATCGTGTCGTCTGAGCCGTAACATATGCTTGGTGTGCTCTCGACGGCTAACATCACGCACTCGAGTCTGGCAAGCAAAGAACGGATAAAAACCTTCTTTTTGAAGGCTGTCGAGTAAGGTAATGGTTGGAATATAAGTGTATCGGTCACTTCTGGATTCGTGTTTTTCTTCAGAGAAAACACTGGGTACAGTACGGAATAATTCTTCAATGGTTAACGGCCGGTCACGACGAATGCTATTCCCCGCACCAAAGCGGGAAGCTAAACGAGTCATAATGAATTTCCTTGAATATAAATAAGATAGGTAAAACTGAAAGAATGAATTAAGAAAGGCGTTAATCGATAAGAAGAAAAATAGCTGAACTTTCAGGATGTTGAATGGCATAGTCACGAAGCTGATAGAAACGCTCGACGAGTAGTTCACTTTCCGTTCTAAATGACCACTGGCTGTACAACATTAGACAAACTGCAACACCAGCTGCTTCAGGACTAAGTAGCGCTTCGTTGCCATTGTGCATATTGAAGAGCGTGAGTTTTTCATGGTCCAAATCAGGATAAATAAATGCACCGCCATTGGGTAACGTGCAGTATTCCCAATAACCGCCTGTGTACTCATCACAAAACTGATCCATCATCGTGAATATCACCACTTCAAAGGTGGTGAAACCTTTGACACAACCAAAATAGGTTTGCCAGAATTTAATACGCTGGTGGTCAGAAACTCGATTAACCGTCATCAAATTGGCATTAAAATCCTCACTGTCCTTCATTGAGTTTACGGCATGTCGCTTTTGCTGCATTGAACAAATCCTCTATGTTGTTTTTAATCGACATAAAAACGGTAGACCCAAAGGCCTACCGTAATAAGGTTATTTAAATATGTATGGGAAAAAATGGTGGTTTAATGTTTTGAAAATAGCGCATTCAGTAATTGGTCAAGAGGACCGCCAATCAGGGTAGTACACGTAAATACGGCCCCTAATCGTGCTGCTTGGATTTCAGCTCCTGAAAATTGCCCTTCAATGAGCATTTTTTCCACTACTTTCTTTTGTGCGTAGTGGGTCACACAGGACAAGGCCACAACACTTGTTGTTGTGACGATAAGTTTTAATACTGACATTGGGTTACCCTAAAAGAAAAAGCCAGCAAAAGCTGGCTAGGAAATATGAATAAAAATGCAGATCCAGTTTATTGCGGACCCGACCAATTATCGCTACTCATGGTTAAAAAAGCATCACAACTGGCTTCACCAACTTTACAAACACGCTCAGCAATCGATGTGTCAGGCCATTTCTGATGGGTGCTATATTCCAGTCCATTATTATCAATACAAGCCACTTTTAGCCAATTTGCCCGAGCCCCTTGATTATAATAGATGCTGCTAATGCACGTTATTGCGGTGGGGGCTGGATGTTGATAAGCAAAGCTGACATCGGTTTGCGCGACAAGCTCACCTGGTGGAAGATTAAATCGGATCGTTCTATTTCTATCTCGATTCATTGCCCATAATTTTTGTGCATATTGATCCGTTAAATAATAGGTATAACGGTCCGGTTGAATTTCACCACGCAACGTAATGGCTTGTGCTGATGAGGTTGATATCAATGTCATTAATAAAGTCATTATTGAAAATACGAAACGTGAAGACATAATTAATATTCCTGTTTTAGATATTATAGAAAATCATCACTAAGGATGCTCAATACAGTCTTGGTAATCTGTATCGGCCATAGCTTCAGCAAGCCCATTTGCTGAAAATAATGCAGAAGTCAACGGTGAGGACACCCATTGCAATGTGTCGTTTTGGGTTGTCTTTTTGAGCTGTTCAAATAATTGTTGATAATTATCATCTTGCGAGGTATCTGAACGACCAGTTCCATATGAAGACTGACTAATGCGGATAGTGACAGGCGAAATTGCGTTGTCAGGAGTAAGGCCATTACGATAGCCCGGTGTAGCCAGACGGATCCGGAATGCGCTGCCATGACAAGCAAACATTAGTGTTTCCCCTTGGGCATTGTTGCTACTCAAATCCCACGCCATTCCTGTACTGCCATACCAATCCCCCCATTGCTCATCTGCAATCGTACTGTGTGCTGAGATTGAAAAGAGGATCAATATTCCACCGATAACCGTGCGTAATTGCGGTTTTAAATCTGGTAAATAAAATGTCATAAAATACTCCTAAGCTTGTGTGGGATGTAATATCCCTTTGATATATTGAAAGTAGGGTAATGCTTGGATAAATGTGGGCTCCTCTATTTGTTGGGTAATCGCGTTATCTGGATGAAAACAACGAGAGGTTTGTTCAATATCTTGCAACGACAGTAATGCCATGGCATGAATAGATCCCTTATAGACCCCACAGACGTACCAAACACCGTCAAAATAAGTCAACTTATAGGGGGATACCCAGCGATACATGTTTTCTTCGTGTCGGTAATGAATAAAGTGATGTTCTAAAATCGCTTGAGTCACAATAGCAAAACCACCAAAAGGGGAAGGTAAAGCCTTAGGAGGCGAGTGATACACCCTATAAGGAGACTCATGGGATTGACGGTCAAGAAGTAATGACAGTAACTTTCTGTCCAAGACAGGAAAAAGCTGAGCAATATGGGTGATATTAGCAAATTGGAGAATATCACTATCTGTACGTAATACAGCAGATCCCCCTGCTAATCGATAGCCGCCTTGAAAATGTTCCAAATCGAGGTGGGCTAATCGTTCATTAAAATCACGTAATAATGTACGGTACGAGACATTAAACTCCGAGGCTAGCCTATTTAGGTATAACGTTTCCCCTTTGAATAATTGCGTTAAAATATACGCCAGACGATGTACCAATCGTTCATGACGGGCTGAAGGTTGTGCCATAAGGGTTCCTACCAGTGACAACACAGATAAAGCCTTGCTAAACGCTAAGCAAGAATAAAGGATTTTTGGCGCAGATAAGCCACAATAAAATAAATGAGTAGTGGAAATTGGCTTTGACTGGGAGGGGATATCGCCTCCATCAGCCAAGTAGAGTGTAGTGTGGTATTGACGGCCATTTTTAATGACGTGAGTGAATGGTGTGTTAATTCAACAGGTTGGTGGGCTGAGATATTTTCACACATTTCAAGATAACTTCTGAGTATCATTGTGGCGATTTCAAGTGCAACGCTATTTGATGTTTTCACTGCGGCAGTGAGTGCAACCTTAATTTGTATAGGCGTAGGTTCTGAGAGATTAAGCTGTAAATCTCGGGAAATAATTAACAAGTCGTTTTGGTTAAGCCCATTCATACTTTTCTCAATCAATTTCATGAGTAGATTGAGTTCTAGAATTTCAATACCATTTTTAATCCCATCGTTGATATTTAATCGAACACACAAATCTTGTAATCGGTGACGATATAAACTACGAGAAAAGTTAAAAGTAGATACTAATGAACATTCATCACTCACCATGTAAAATGCTGAAAAAATATAATCTAAATAGAGTGAACGCGTCGCAAGCGAAAACGGAGTAGAGGAGGTTTTAAACTCTTCTATTACACACTTTTGCTTGTTTTCTTTAAATAAAAAAGAAGCCAATAAAACTAAATCATCATCATGTAAATGGATGATAAATGCTAAATCGGGATCAATCTTGTGCTTATGCATAACGTTGGCTCCTTATAAAGGCATAGAGCATAACAAAGTCACTAGACAGGGTATGTCACATCAAAAATTATTTTCATCGAAATAGTTAAATAATCGTACCAAGGAATGTCATTGTAAAACTGGTGGCTGTCTCTTCTCTTTAAGTGTTTAAGTTAGGTGTATTCATGAATGTAATGTAGGACTCAAATTATTTGGGAATAGTTTCTATTACAACGCATTTCATTTTAATATAAAAACATGACCTCTATTATTTATTAATAAATAACTTCAGAGTGAATTCAATGAAATATACCAGTTATATTCTTTACTCTACAAGAGTAAGTGCTTTTAACATGCGTTGGTATAGTAGTATATATAAATAAGAAACAGAATATAAACCAGTATTAAAATAACCATAACTAAATAAATAAAAAGTAGAGATATATACAAGGAATTAAACATAGATAGTTTAGGCATGATGAATATCATAATTAGAATAGTTAATATGTATATCCCTTCTATAAATGATATTTATTAATGTCAATGAATTACGTTAAAAACCTATTAATAATAAACATTAAAAAGCAATTTATTTATGAATAATCACAGTTAACATTAAAGTGTAAAACATTACATTAATCACTTTTAATATAACAACAAATAACAGGAGTGGATTATGTATACAGTTAATCAGGATTATCTAAAAAGAATGAATCAGGTACTATCGCGTGTATTAAGCGAAAAGAAACGAGTCTCTGCTTTTAGAATAGACTTACGTTTCCCTAGTGGGAATAGTGATTATCACAATGATACCAAAGTCATCACACGATTTATTGAGTCATTGAAAGAAAAAATAAAATGGGATGTAAAAAACAAGAGTAAGTTATGGGGGAAAGCATTAACTGAAAAGTTGGATTATATTTGGGTTAGGGAGGTGGGGAGTGAAAGTCATCACGCGCATTATCATGTAATACTCTTTTTAAACAAAGATATTTATTACTCTCTTGGCGATTACAAGAAGAATGACGGTAATTTAGCTGCATTGATTAATCAAGCATGGAAGAGCGCATTAAATATTAAATTCGAAATAGTATCAGGATTAGTTCATTTTGCAGGTAGTTATCATCTTGTCCAATATCAAGGCATAGTCTTGAATACTACTCTTCAATTTGAATTAGATAAACTACAGCAAACCTTTCATTATTTAGCGAAAGACTATACAAAAGCCTATAGCAGTGGTTTTCGTTCTATTGGGTGTAGTCAATAAGTTTTTATTAACAAAGTCGGGATATACTTTGAGAAGTAATATCCCTATTTCAATATCGATATTGCTTCTGCCTTTTAATTCAAGACAGGAGCATAATTATTATGGCATCACAATCTTATTCATTACTCAATGACCAATTTGTAGATATGAAATTTATTTGTACCTTAACAGGGTTAACGGATAAATGGTTTTATAAACTCATTCAAGAAGGTGAGTTCCCTAAACCCATTAAATTAGGACGCAGTTCTCGATGGTTGAAAAGTGAAGTTGAAAATTGGTTAAACGATAAAATAACATCCTCAAGGGGCCATGAGTAATCAGAAACAAATGATTAATAAACATTATATATATCTTATTATACTCTTCTCTCATTAATAATTATTGAGTTCAAAAAGAAAACAAAAAACATGGTGGCAAGCATAAAATAATGGCTATAGTGGCTATGATAGCCACTATAGCCAACTTGATTAGACGAATACAACAAAATTTGATTATTTTTTATTCTTCTGCATTAGGGTGGATAGCGTACTAGCCTTGAAGATTGATCAATATAACTAATGATATCATTTTATAAACCACTGAAATCAATCGCGGGAACATCGTTGTTTGTATTTATTGTCTGTACAATCAAATACTGAGTAGGATACATAGAAGTTGACAATGGTGGCATAAAACTACCATTATTTAATTGAAGCGAAATATATAATGCTCCTCCAAATTGATTTTGAATAATACAAACATTTGTTTGACTGATAATAATATTTAAGACTGAATCTAGCACATCAATCTTTCTGAATTTTCTAGGTCCAAATTGTAATATGTCATTTTTAGGAAAAGCACAATGATTATTTTTATTAAAATAAATTTTCATCCATGAATAAAGCTCTCGGACATCGAGATTTATTTTATATTGTTCTGAAAAAGGATAGAGTAAATTTTTAGCCTGTTCTAAATTCCAAAAAACGATATTGCTGGCACTTTGAATATCATGTCGATTTAATTTTAATGTATTATTTTCAGTCTCAAATTGTTTTAGAATGGTAGCTAACCGAAAAATATTTGCACCTGACTTTGATACTATATCGCTAATACAAGACCATGGTTGAGATTTTTTACTCCAGCTTTCAAATTTATTTTTTACTTTAGCCCATTGTTCAATAGCATCTTGACTTGCTTCTAGTGTTTTTTTATGAAAATCCTTCTCATGGCCAATATCATTTTTAAAATTAAGAAAGAACTCTATTTTTTCATAGAAAGCATTCAGGCTTGAAATTGTTTTTGGCGATAAACTTCCCTCTGGTGAATAGTACCGTCCACCTTGATTACTAGTCACAGATGCAAAAAGAAAGCGAGAAAGAAAACCGCTACCTATTGCCATGGCTCCTTGTTTTTTTAAATACTCATTAAAAACACCTGGCTGAGACATCAGAGAAAAAGTCAAACAAGCTTTTATTTCATAACTTTCATTATTTGTTCGGTTAATTAAATTGGTTTCACCATCCCATGCTTTATTTAATAATCCTATGTGATTTTTTAAATACCCAGTAAAAAAGGTATTAGCCTCATCTGAAATTATTCCAGCATCAGGGTGTTGTTGAAGCCCCTCAATGAAAGCTTTCTTGGTAACATCATCATAAATTAATTGAAAACGTTTTGGTTTATGAGGCTCTATAGATAAATGCTCCTTGATTTCCTCTTCTTCCTTTTCTCCTGAATATCTTTTTTTAATTGCTTGAGTGTAGCTATTGGCAAGTGCTTTCTTTTTTATTTTCCAAATATCATGTTCCTGTTTGTAATCTCTTAAATCATTATCATATTTCTTTTTCATTCTTTCAGAGAAATCATAAAAAGGTTTCATGATAAACTTATTAATTGTCGTTTTTCCTTCACCTGGAACGGCAAGCGTTAAAAAATAAAGTGAGCAGGGCTCAGGTGTTTGGCTATAATGAGGTTTAACATTCACTATTGATTGGCAAGCAAGAGATGCAGCAGCTAAAATGACTTGGCTAATTAATTCAACTGGTATTTTGGTGTCTAGATGTAGTGAAGTCACAGCATTTTTTAAAATTGGGGGTAAGGCATCTAGAGGAAATGACGTATTTATATTCTGTAATTCTTGAGCCTTTCGTGTTGATTCTACCAGTGAAGCAAGGTATTCCGCTGGACTGGGGGTCTGTTGGTTAGATGAGTTCATCACCATATCCTAATTTGTTGTGCATTGTGAGCTTGTTGATAGAAATATAAAAGGAATAACGGTGAAAGCCAACATATCCTTAATGGATTTGTCATTAAAAATAAGCCACTATACTCTTTCCTAACAATATTCATTTCAAAGTTGTCCAAAAAGGCTTTGCTAAGTTAGCTGTTTGTCTGGGAATGTGTCATCCCTTCATCAAGAATAGCCACCAGCTGACGGTGGCTGATATACGCTTTCCTGATAACGACAGCACACACGCTGTCTTCCTGCATGCCTATACCGTTTAATTTACGGTAGAACGCTCCCTGAACCATTATCGGTACAATCTGATATAGATCAGCTACCATCCGATGCTGGAGGGTATCTTGCTTAGTAAATGCGTTAGGATAGGACAACGTTCATTTGCCAACAAGCTGATTAGTTTGTTTAACCAATTCAATAACCCTGAGCTACGTCCCAAGCTGATGTGGTTGTGCTGGTATGATTTGACGCTAGGTTTTCCGTTAGATGATTGGCTAAATACCCTGAAGATGAAAACTGAAGAACAGCTGGTGGAGTGGATAATTGGTAGACAAATGGAGAACAGGGGCTGATGAGGATAATAGATAATTATGTGTTGTTTGGTTAATGATCCAGCAGAGTATTGTAAACTCGACAATTGTCGTAATAACAAAAAACTAATTACTGTTACCTCTACTGGCAAAATTATCTTTTCTATCACCTTTACGCTTTCGTTGCTTGATTTATAAGCGACTGTTAATAAATCGTTTATCTTACTTCATTATGAGTTATCAATAAAATATTTATAATATCATCATGATAAACAGCCTTATATTATTCTAACGCTAGTGAAGAGGATATAATATAAATTCACAGTTATCTCTCAACCATCCTCACAAAATAATTTATGATACGATAGGGACTTAGTTTATGGAGATGACTGAACAAGCAAATTCCCTAGTTTGTTAAGCAATTCATAACTTAAACAAGGGTAGTCTATCGATACAGGCTTTACTATAGTGTAGCAAACTTAGCTTTAGCGCCAAGTTATGAGGAACATGAATGAACAATATTACGGAATATCATGCTAAGTATTTTGCGCACGAATTATCAATCCTCCATTCAAATAATGGAGTTGATAGGCTATCTCAATCGCTATTTGATGCTAGTGTTGACTTAAACCCACACCAGATTGAAGCCGCACTTTTTGCCATTGAAAATCCACTAAGCAAAGGTGTAGTACTTGCTGATGAAGTTGGCTTGGGTAAAACAATTGAAGCTGGATTAGTCCTTTGTCAATACTGGGCTGAACGTAAACGAAAATTGTTAATCATCTGCCCTGCATCATTGAGACGCCAGTGGGCCTGTGAATTGTTAGAAAAATTCAACCTACCATCTCAAGTTATTGATGCGAAGACATTTAACCAGCTGCAAAGGGAAGGTATTTATAACCCGCTTAACAACAAGCAAATTGTCATTATGTCTTACCATTATGCGGCTAGATTAGAAGATAAACTTGTTGCTAAAATATGGGATTTGGTCGTAATTGATGAAGCCCACAAGCTTAGGAATGCTCATCGTGAAAGTAACAAAATAGGGCAAGCTCTCAAACGCGCTTTAGATGGCCGTAAGAAACTGTTATTGACTGCCACGCCATTACAGAATTCTTTAATGGAACTTTATGGCATGTCTACACTAATTGACGAGCATGCTTTTGGCGATCAAAAAGCATTTCGAAAACAATTTATGCAGTCAGATAGCGATCCTGTAGAGTTGAAAGAACGTTTGTCTGGATTTGTAAAGCGAACGCTGCGTAAAAACGTACTCGAATACATAAAATACACTGAACGTAAGGCAATAACGATACCCTTTTACCCTAGTGAACAAGAGCAAGATTTGTATGAACGCGTGCAATTATTGCTTGAACGAGAAGACAGTTATGCACTACCGAAGAGACATCGACATCTGACAGGGTTGATCCTGAGAAAGCTTTTGTCTTCAAGTACAAAAGCCGTACTGAACAACTTGCAGATCCTTAAGCATCGATTGGAAAAGTTAGATCGTGACGGGGAAGATGAAAGTGCAATCGACATTGTTCAACAAATCATCACAGACGACGATTTGGAGGATGATTTTGTTGATGAACTTGATAGTACATCTGAAACGCAAGAAAAAAGACCAATAGATTTTACTGCTCTTCATGCTGAAATCTCCGAACTGGAAATTTTGATCAAAAAAGCAGAGAAAATTGAGGTTGATACGAAATCAAAAGAGCTACTTGTTGGTTTAGAAAAAGGCTTTGTGCAACTCGCTGAAATGGGCGCGGCTAAAAAAGTCATAATTTTCACTGAGTCAATGCGTACTCAGCAGTACTTAGCTGAGTTTCTCGAAACCAATGGGTATGCCGATAAAGTCGTTACTTTTAGTGGCACCAACAACACACCTCAAGCGAACAAGATTTATCAGCATTGGAAAGAGCAATATCAAGGATCATCACGTGTTACAGGATCTGCGCAAATTGATAAACGCTCAGCGCTTATAGATCATTTTAAAGAATATGCTGATATTATGATTGCGACAGAGGCTGCCGCTGAAGGTGTTAATCTTCAATTCTGCTCACTGTTAATCAATTACGATTTACCTTGGAATCCTCAGCGTATCGAGCAGCGTATTGGTCGATGTCACCGCTATGGCCAAAAATTTGATGTTGTCGTCGTTAATTTCCTAAATCAAAGAAATCAAGCAGACCAGCGAGTGCTAGAGCTGCTAACAGAAAAGTTCAATCTATTCGATGGTGTCTTCGGAGCATCCGATAGTGTACTTGGTAGTATAGAAAGTGGTGTAGACTTTGAAAAAAGAATCCAATCTATCTATGACTCTTGCCGTTCGCCTGATGAAATTGAAGTTGCTTTCTCGTTACTTCAAAAAGAGCTAGAAGATGAAATTAGCATTAAAATGCAAAAGACCCAAGAAAAGTTACTTGAGCATTTTGATGAAGACATCCACGATATTTTAAAGATCAAACTCGACGAAGCGAGAGAACGTTTAGACAAAGTTGGACGGTGGTTTTGGGCAGTTACGCATCAACAATTGAAAGACTGCGCCAGTTTTGACCACATAAATTACCGATTTACGCTACATAAATCAGTCAAGCAACTGCCTGTAGGTCAATATCAATTACTCAGAAAAGCGGGTAGTGAGAACAGTGCGCTACAAGTTCAAGATCAACATAGTTATGCTTACCGCATTAATCATCCACTTGGAGAATATGTAATTGATAATGCTAAATCGATTGAAACTAAACGAGCACTACTGTATTTCGACTACAGCAATCATGTAACGAAAATATCTGTTGCTGAAAAGTTAAAGGGGCAATCAGGATGGTTAACATTGAGTGTGCTTGGCGTTGATGCATTTAATAGGCAAGAGTTTTTACTTTTTACAGCTAAAACAGACAATGGCCAGCTCATTGATAATGATGCATGTAAAAGGCTGTTTAATCTAAGTGCCAGTGTATCTCAGAGTGAAAACAGCAAAGAACAGAATGTACTACCTTCTGAATTACTTGAACTAAAAAAACGGCAAATCGACGTTAAACTAGCTGAAGTGATGGACGAAAATAATGCATTGTTTGAAGTTGAAAGAGACAAATTAGAAAAGTGGGCTGAAGACAAAGTATTTTCCGCAGAAGAAGCACTACGAGATACGAAGGTACAAATTAAATCAGTAAAGAGAGAGTCGAGGCATGCTCTATCAGTTGAAGAGCAAAAGCAAAATCAAGAGAAGCTCAAGCAACTGGAACGATTACAAAAACACCAGCGAATGGAGATATTTGATATTGAAGACGAAATTGCTGATAAGCGAGATGAACTGATCGCCGCTTTAGAAGAACGCATGAAACAAAGAACTGAAGTGACAGAGCTGTTCACAATTCGCTGGCAAGTAATTTAATTTTATAAGAGAAGACTATGAGCAGATACAACGAGTTAGTTAAAAAGCTAAAAGAGATTTTTCAGATTGACCGTCCAGAGTTGGACTTTGGCATTTACCGTATCCTCAATTCGCGTGCTGACGAGATAAATGACTACCTAGACAATAAGCTTAAATCAAAAATACAAACTGCATTAGTTGATGCAGGAAATGCGAATAAAGCTGATCTTAAGCAGCAACTCCAAGCTGTAATAAAAGCGACAACGGAAGCGGGGTTTGAGCCAGATCAAAGTCCAAAAGTTCAGGCGTTGAAAAAGCAAATAGCTGAAACCGCAACAAGTGCTAGCGAGCATGAAAATGCCGTATTCTCACATCTACTCACATTCTTTTCTCGTTATTACGATAACGGTGACTTTATCAGCAAGCGTCGCTACAAAGGTGATACTTATGCTATCCCCTATGCAGGTGAAGAAGTCATGCTGCATTGGGCCAATAAAGACCAGTATTACATTAAAAGCGGCGAGAACTTTGCCAACTATGCTTTCAAACTCGATGATGGTCGTAAGGTAAGCTTCAAGCTGCTGTCGGCAGATACCGCCAAGGATAATCGTAAAGATAACGATGCTGACCGTCGCTTTGTCCTCATTGAGCCGCATACTCGTACCAAATTAGGCGAGGATGGAGAAGAAATAGAACAAAGTTACCAACCAGTTGAAGTCGTAAAATCGACAGAAATTATTAACGGTGAATCAGTTGAAACTGAAGAATTAGTGATTCATTTCGAATACAAAGCAATGAAAAAAGGCACTAAGCAAGATGCCTTAGTACAAACCGCGATTGCCACTATTTTCTCAGATAGCCAAGTCCAGCAGTATTGGGCGGATCTTTCCAAACGAGCGCCAACCGAGAGCAACCCAAGCCGCACAGAGCTTGAACGTCATCTTACCACCTACACTCAGCGTAATACCGCAGATTACTTTATTCATAAAGATCTCGGCGGCTTTTTGAGTAATGAGCTGGACTTTTACATCAAGAATGAAGTGATGAACCTGGACAATGTTCAAAATGCGGAAGTGTTTGCGAATATCGAAAAGCAGTTGCGTATGATCCAGTGTTTACGCTCTGCTGCGCAAGAGCTAATTGCATTCTTGGCACAAATAGAGAATTTCCAGAAAAAACTATGGAACAAGAAAAAGTTTGTAGCGAATAGTGATTATTTTATTTCACTATGTCATTTGGATGAACTTGCTATAGATGCAGTTACAGTTTCCCAAGAACAGATAAAAGAGTGGGAGAGTGTTTATGGTTTTTCGGTAAGCGGAAAGACGCTTAAAGAAATAAAGAAAGAGAATCAGTTTATAACAATTAATACGAAACTTCTGTCTGAAAAAGAAAGAGAGTTGGTTCTTCATAGTGTCGATAATATTGAAAGTCGTCTTTCTGGAGAAATTATTAATTCTGATAACTATCAAGCACTAGGTTTAATTGCAAATAAATACAAAAGCCAAGTTGATTGTATCTACATAGATCCTCCTTATAATGCTACAAGCTCAGAAATTCTGTATAAAAATAACTTTAAACATTCATCATGGTTAAGTTTTATTGACTCTAGAGTTCAATTGGCAAAAAAAGTTATGGGGGAAAATTGTACTCTTATTGTTGCCATCGATGAAAATGAGCAAGAGCGTTTGGGGTTGTTGTTGGAGCATCATTTCCCCAATCACACTAAATTTTGCATATCTGTAGTACATAATCCTGCGGGTGTGCAAGGTACAAACTTTTCATCTTCTCATGAGTATGCATATTTTGTATTCCCTAGTTCAGGTAAATATATCGGAGAAACTCTTAGAGAGGAGCCTTTAGTATCTAACCTTCGTGATTGGGGAGGGACTTCAGCTAGGAATTTAGCCAAAACATGCTTTTACCCAATAATTGTCGAAGGTAATGAAATAGTTGGATTTGGTGATGTTAGTGATGAGGATTTCCATCCAGGAGAAAGTAATATCATTGTTGATGGTAAAGTGCACGTTTATCCAGTTGATAGTAATGGGGTAGAAAGGAAGTGGGTTTTCTCAAGAAACTCTGTGGAGAAAAATATAGATCAACTGTTTGTTGTTGATGATGGTGGAGAGAAAGTCGTAAAGAGGAAGAAGCTTACAAGAAGTTATAGAACCGTTTGGGATTCAAAAAAGTATTATGCAAATATATATGGCTCTAAGACAATTACATCAATGTTTGGTGAGCAGCCTTTTTCATTTCCAAAATCCATCCATACAGTAGAAGATAGTATAAAGGCACTTGTCCAACTGGATAAGAATAGCGGTGTTATTTTAGATTTTTTTGCCGGATCTGGAACAACGGGTCATGCGACAGTAAATATAAATCGTGAGGATGGAGGAACGAGGAGATTTATATTGGTTGAGCAAGGCCAATATTGTCACAGTGTTACTATACCTAGAGTGTTAAAAAGTTTTTATTCGTCTAGCTGGAGTAAAGGTAAACCTGAAAAGATAGATTCATTACCTTGTATTGTAAAGGTTATGAACGTTGAAAGTTATGAAGATACTTTAAACAATATTTCACTAGTCAAAAAGAAAGCGGATCTATTTAACTCCATGTCTCCAGATGTAGCAGATGATTACTTATTGAAATATATGCTAGACGAAGAGAGCAAAGGCTCACTGCTCAATATAGAGAACTTCCGCAAACCATTCAGCTATGAGATGGATATTGCTACTGATTCAGCTGGAGCAACAGAGCGTAAAACGATTGACTTGATGGAAACCTTTAATTTCTTAATTGGTTTACATGTTAAGTCGATTGAATCAAACATCGAGCGAGGATTTGTGCGTATCGAAGGTACTTTACCTAGTGGTGAACGAACACTTATTTTGTGGAGAGATTGCGACAAAATTGGTTATGAAAAACTCAATGATTACGCTAACCGCTTTGATCTGTATGCCAAAGAGCAAACCTATGATTTGATTTATATTAACGGTGACCACAATCTACCGACGGCATTTACTGTTGATGGTGATGACGGCGAAGTGGTGCGTAGCTTGAAACTGCGTCAAATTGAGCCAGAATTCCTGAGCCTAATGTTTGCTGAGGAGATTTAAGCATGGCCCGTTCTCCACAAAAAGCTGCGCCTACTGGGAAAGCAGTAAAGAAACAAAGCAGTAGTAAATTAAGCTTCCATAAACAACTGGTACTTAACCGTTTTATGTTTCGCTTTTTCAAAGATGGGACTTTGCAAGGTTTAAAACTACGTTTAGGCGAAGACCGTTTTGAAGGCATTCATGAGGATGGACAAAGCTTGTTCTTCCATGAGTTGAGTAACTATCTCTTTGAGGTCGATTTAATCGACCTTGATGAGCTGCGTCGCTACGACTTGAACATTGTTAAGCATTGGCAACAGATCACCGAACACCGTAACCGTAAAGAAGATACAGTACTGAATATGAAGTATTTCCAGTACTTGTCTCTCTTGTTTACAGAGATTTACCTCGACTGGCATTTTAATCGCAAGCAAGAGTTGCTAAATGGGCTAAATCGCGAGCTTGAAGCATACAATATAGAAAACAGTAAAACAGCGAAAGACAGAACCAATCAATTTAGAAAGTACATCTTGGATGATTTGAATAAGGTGGCATTTTGGAATGCTACGGGATCAGGTAAAACGTTGTTATTACACGTCAATATTTTGCAGTATTTGCACTATTTCCAAAATGGCAATACCAGCCATTACCCTGACAAGATTATTCTGTTGACGCCGGATGAGCGCTTGTCACAGCAGCACATGAATGAGCTTTATGACTCAGGTTTTTCTCATATCCAGTTGTTTGATAAATATAAACCAACACCGTTTAGGGGCACTATTGAAGTTATTGATATCAATAAACTTGCAGATGAAATGGGCGACAAAACGGTAGCGGTTGAAGCTTTTGAAGGTAAAAATCTTGTACTAATTGACGAAGGCCATAAAGGTACAGGTACTGCTGCTGGTGCTTGGATGCGTCGTCGTGACAAGTTGACCCGCGATGGTTTTGCCTTTGAGTATTCTGCCACTTTTGGTCAGTCTGTGTCCGATGGTAAGACAGTTCATTTAGTTGAAGCAGATATCAAAAAGAAGAAAGCTAAAATGCTGTTTGAAACGACAGCTATAGGTAAGTTAACTGAAGAACAGTTAACACAATTAGAATTAGATACTGAGGAGCTGCGTGAAGCTCGCATTCAAGCCACACGCGAAGTATATGGGAAATCAGTGCTATTTGATTACTCGTATAAGTTTTTCTACGAAGATGGTTATGGGAAAGAGTCATTAATCCTTAACCTGAACTCAGAGCAAGATAAACAAGATGAGCGACGTTATGAGTACTTCACTGCGTGTTTGCTCTGCTTCTACCAACAGCAATATTTGTTTACTAAAAACAAAGACCAGTTAGCTGAATTCAACATTGAAAAACCACTTTGGGTGTTTGTGGGAAACACTGTTGGCGGTGAAGATTCTGATATTCATGCCGTGTTGCGCTTTTTAGCTTGGTTCTTAAATAACGAAGTACTGGCAAAAGCGTGGATTAAAGATCTGGTGGATAACAAAGCAAGGATTCTTGATACCAAAGATAGAAATATTTTTGAAAAGCGTTTCACCGCTTTGATGAATGGCCCCGAAGATATTTACACTGATATCCTTGCTAAGTTATTCAATACAACCCACTCAGGTCAGCGGCTCAGAGTGTTGAACCTAATAGGCAGTAAAGGTGAGTTAGCGCTTCAGGTAGGCGAAGCCGTGCCATTTGGTTTGATTAACATTGGCGATTCCCCATCCCTCTACAAGATGTGTGAAGAAGATACTACTTTTGATTATCAAAGAGATGATTTTGCTAGATCACTCTTTAATACCTTGAACGATAAAGACTCGGAACTGCATATCTTGATTGGTTCTCGTAAGTTTACCGAAGGCTGGAGCAGTTGGCGTGTATCTACCATGGGCCTTTTAAATATGGGCCGAGGTGAAGGTTCGCAGATCATTCAATTATTTGGCCGTGGTGTACGTCTGAAAGGACGTGACTATTCGTTAAAGCGCAGCACTCCAGGGCAGCGACCAAAGGGGATTCATTTAGATAAGCTTGAAACTTTGAATATTTTCGGTGTTCGTGCCGATTACATGGCGACGTTCAAGCAGTATCTCGAAGACGAGGGGATTACCCCTAGTGATGAAATATTAGAGCTGAATTTTGAAACGAGGCCTAACTTACCGGCAACCAAGCTGAAAACGCTAAAATTGAAAGGTGGGTATAAAGATAATCAGAAGCACGGTTTTAAGCGTGTTCATTTTCCTGAGCTATATAAGGTTCCCGCTGAGTTCGAAGGGAAAATTAAATTTCCTCATGTGAAGTTAGACCTATATCCAAAGCTTGAATCTATTGATACAAACAGAAAGGGAGACAATACTCCCGTCAATGTTCGATTTGAAGGTAAACTCGACTACAAAGTAATTTCTGCATTTGACTTTGAGCGCTTATATCTCGCGGTTCAGGATTATAAATTGCAACGAGGTTGGTCAAATCTTCGTCTTGATAAGCAACGGTTAATGGATTTCTGTTTAGGGAATAGTGGTTTTTCAAACAAGTGGTATACACTGCTTATTCCGAAATCAGAGCTAGACATCAAGCAATTTTCTGATGTGAAGAAGCAAGAAGATATTATGTTGCGCTTGTTGCTTGACTATACAGAGAGGTTTTATAACGCATTGAAAAATGCCTACGAAGGTCAGTTCTATCAGGTAACGCAAGTGCAGGAAGACGACCCAGGCATGATCAAAATGTATCATTTTGAAATTGAAGAAACGGATGACGGCTTGGACTATGCCCAGCGACTAGAGCAATTGCAGGAAATCGTTGCTAAAGGGGATATTGGTAAAGCTAAAGAATGGAATGCACCAGGAATGGTTGCAGTGACTTTTAACAAGCATTTGTACTATCCACTTCTTTCGATTGAAAAAAATGCTGACTTGCCCTTAAAAATGCGACCTATGGCATTTGATGCGCCAAGTGAAATTACTTTTATTCAAGATTTACAGGTATTTATTGAAACACCGAAAGGTCAGAAAATCATCGGTGATAAGAGCTTATATCTTCTACGTAACGCTGATACTAAATCGAAAGGTTTAGGCTTTGCTACTGCGGGTAACTTTTATCCTGACTTCCTCCTCTGGCTGGTGGATGATAAAACGGGTAAGCAATGGCTTAGCCTTATTGATCCAAAAGGTATTCGAAACCTTAATTTAGATGACGCTAAGTTTGGACTGTATACTGAAATTAAAGCATTAGAGCCGAAGCTCGCTGATAAAGACTTAAGCTTAAGTGCTTTCATCGTATCTGAAACGTTACATTCGGATTTGATCAACGTATCTGAGCCAAAAGATAAACTTGAAGAACGTAATGTTTTATTTATGGAAGATACTGGACCGGTTTATTTAGAAAAACTGTTTAGAAAAATGGTTGCTTAATTTTGAAGGGCAGATAGGCCCTTCGATTACTACAACCAATGTGTTGGTATTTCTAACTCAAAATTTTTAGCAACATACTGAAGCATCGTGATAATCTCACGGTGCTTTTTTTCATCATAAGGTAAGCCATTTTGCTTTTTCTGGATGATGTCTTTTAGCTCGTTCAGGTTGAACATCCCAAGCTTATAAAAATTTCCCCAGCTAGGAATTCCAAATAAGTTATATATTGTTTCAGTGGCATCGCGCTCGCTAGCAAGGCGCTTGGGTTCATCGATTTTAGCAAGAGCCGCTTCACCCTCTTCTTTTGTATCGTATGTATTCAATTGTTTCATAGGCTATTCCTACCCAAATATAAAAAACCTTTTTAATAATGAAAAAATAATATATTAGATCAAATATTCTCACAATGAAGCCATTACAAAAGCAAAATCTCTATTCAGTGAATAGAGGTCGAATAAAACCAAGTACCATTAACAAAAAAGTAAATACGTTTGGAATTTTCTATTACTTAGTACCATGACTATTTTTTAGCTTTATAGCATTACCTGCCAAACCCAAACGCCCCCACATGCCTTCCCCTATTCGCATCCAAATAATCTGCCCACCATTGCACCATCAGCCGCCTTTCCTCAATATGCTCTGCTTTATGGATATAAGCAGCTCTTACTGAGTTGCGCTCTTGGTGGCTCATCTGCCTTTCTACAGCATCCTTCGACCATAGCCCTGACTCAATTAACGAACTACATGCCATCGTTCTGAAACCATGACCACACACCTCCGTCTTAGTATCATAGCCCATCACACGTAATGCGTTGTTAACCGTGTTTTCACTCATTGGCTTTCTAGGGTTATGATCGCCGATAAAGATCAGTTCGTGCTTACCGCTAAATTGATATATCTGTTTTAAGATCTCAATAGCTTGTCGGCTTAAAGGAACTAAGTGAGTAGTACGCATTTTTGATCCGCGATGTGAATGTTTAACCCCTTCTATTGCTTCGCGTTCAGCAGGGATCGTCCACATTGCATTATCAAAATCGATTTCATCCCAACGAGCAAAGCGCAGCTCACTGGAACGAATGAAGACTAACAAGGTAAGTTTGACGGCAAGTTTAGTTAAAGGTCTTCCTTTATAATCATCAATACGTTGTAAAAACTCAGGTAGACGTTTGAGTTCTAATGCAGCTCTGTGGACTCGTTTACCTGTGGCAACAGCACCCGCCATATCTTGCGCGGGGTTATAATCGATTAAACCACTTTGTACTGCGTAACGCATAATACCAGTCACACGCTGTTGTAAACGTGCTGCCACCTCAAGACGTCCAGACATCTCTACTGCTTTGATGGGTTCGAGTAGATCACGAGTTTTCAGTTCAGCAATATTACGTTTACCAATAGCGGAAAAGATATTGTCCTCAAGGCTTTTTAATACTCGGTGACTATGGCCCTCTGACCACTTCTTATTCGTCGCGTGCCAATCGCGAGCAACCTTCTCAAAAGTGTTAAATTCCTTTTGTTGCTCTTCCTTTAACTCTTTCTTGAGTTCGCGTGGGTCGATACCTAAAGCAACTTGCTTTCTGGCAGCATCCCTTCTTTCTCTTGCATCCGCTAAGGAGATTTCAGGGTATACACCAAAGGCCATTAAATGTTGTTTGCCGCCAAAGCGAAAACGGAAACGCCAATATTTAGAACCATTGGGGTGAATATAAAGAAACAAGCCATCACTGTCTGTCAGTGTATAAGCTTTCTCGTCTGGTTTAGCTGCTCGAACTTTCGTATCGGTTAATGCCATATTCTTTGTCCTCTTCACCCCAGAGTGAGTATATAAACGAGATATCTCAGATTACTGTTGATGATTTCGAGTTACATAGCCAATTATGTGCCTACGCCACAGGCTGCGCCTGTACTGCTCTAACATCGATAATTTGGGATATAATGAGTATACATTCATTATCGAAGCGGTGTATATACTCAGATATATACTCACTCGGAGGTTGATGTGGGTTGAGTTAGATTGACATGCATTGACTGAAAACGCAGGGAAAGCCTTGCAAACACTGGATTTTAGATACAAAAAAAGACGCCGGTTGACGTCTCTTGATGTTCTTATGGTGCCGAAGGCCGGACTCGAACCGGCACACCCGAAGGCGGTTGATTTTGAATCAACTGCGTCTACCAATTTCGCCACTCCGGCACTGAAGTGTGTCTGGAAAACCTGCCCATTATACTTGCGTGAAGAACCCTCGCAACAATTATTGTTAGTTTTCAGTTTGATTGGCGAAAAAAAGTGCATTTGGGGTTTGTTGCTATCATAAAACATGACTTATAAGTTACATCAAGGTATCTATCGTTAATGATTTAATCATGTTGTATCGATAAATCAATTATCTTGTTATTCTTGTATCTAAGTTTATTCGTCATCTTATTTCTACTGTTTTTTTATCTTATCTTTTTCTCTTTTAAAGATTATATCGTCATTATATAAATTCATTAAAACTAATTTATTTAAACGATATATTTTAATTTATATAGCGATAAATAAAAAAAGGATCAAAACTTGGGTTAGTGTTTTGATCCGACAGTACTGCTAAACGAGGGCTTAATTTTATTTTAATGACTATAAATTATTTTTGTAGCGTCACTGCCCTTTTCTTCCCTGGTGTAAGGAAGAAGGTAGTTATGTTTTATTAATATAATGTACTTCTTTATCTATACTGCATATTATTGATATAAAGGATTTACTACTTTAATAAGATACTTCTTACTACTACATAGGAAATTACTATTTAACACAAAGGTACTTATTTACTAATTTAACGAAGGTACTACTATCTAATATAAAGGTATTTATTACATCTAAAATAAAAGTACTACTATTTAATATAATGGTGTTGAAATATTACGACTAATATATAACTTATTTATTATTGAAGAGGCTATTTTATAATATGCCTTCTTATTGCTTCACTCTATTATTGCTGTGTTATCTTTGCTCTGTAACTCTTATATTCTCAGTCTCTCGACTTGATGAAGCTATAATAAGTTTAATTTCACAATCTCACAATCAATAAATTATTACAAAATATGTCACACTCTTATATTATCTTTACATAATACCACAATTGAATCAAAATAAGATAAATTAAAGATGAATACGTTATCTGAAAGAGATTTATTGAACAAAAAAACCATTCATTAACATTTTCTTGATATACATATCCTAACTTAATAATAAAGAAAAGCTAATAATAGGGTTGAAAACTAGGGTAACTGAGGAAGATTGTAACTTAACGGTAATACTTACCTCACTTTTAGAGGAGAAACATGAGGGAAATGTCTTTTTATGACGCGGTTTTTCTTCACTATCCTTTTCTTAGAGACAATTTGACACATTTAATGCCAACTTTTTGATAACTGACTCTTGCACTGATAGACATTCTTATTTCTGATAATATAATCAAAATTTGGTTTAAATCTGATTAGAAGGCGGTGTTATGGGCATTGTTGGCTGGATTATAACGGGCATATTTGTTGGTATTATCTTAGGTGCCGTATTAAAAATGATAAAGAAAAAATAACGCGATAAGAAAGGCACCAAATTAAAACATAAACAATTTTATGTTGATCGCATTCCTTTCACCTCACTGACTTCTGTTGAAAGTAAAAATGAAAAAACATTTTCTAAAATATCTTATGATCCCAGTCGCTTTACTGACATTGAATGCGTGTAGCCAACGTTCGTCATTACCACCAGCGACACAACCTTCTATGTTAAATCAACAGAACAGTGTGCCTGAGTTAACGCAATGGCCTACGGCATTAAGCCCTAATGTAAGCAATGCAAGCGCGCTGTTTGATAAATATGCCTCACAGATTTATCAAAAGAGTAATCCTCAAGGTATGGTTATTGTCATGATCAATAACTCTCAAACATTGAATCGTTCTTTTGGGACGACAACACCTGAAAGCCGCAATGCACCATCAATGAACTCGCTTATTCGTATCGCTTCAATTACTAAGTTGATGACGAGTGAAGTGCTATTAAAGTTACAAGATGATGGAAAATTATTAGTCACCGATCCACTACAAAAATACAGTTACTATGGTGTAGACATTCCATTAGTCAGCGCTCAATCCCCTATCCGTCTTTATCATTTAGCGAGTCATACCAGTGGTTTTCCACGAGAACAACCGGGTGGAAAATGGGGAAGACCTGTTTTTATATGGCCAACGCATGGCGACCGCTGGAACTGGTTGAAAAAGGCGACACTGACATCTACCGCTGGGGAGCAAGCAGCTTATTCAAACCTCGCTTACGATCTATTAGCGGATGCCTTGGTGAAAGCATCAGGTAAAAGTTATCCTCAACTTTTACAACAATATGTCACTCAGCCCGCAGGCATGACGAATACCACATTGACGCCGACTCCAGCACAATGCCAACGACTATTAGTAGGATATAAACCAAGCCCATGCTCTGACACCATTGCAGCTGCTGGAAGTGGCGGTGTGTACTCGACGCCTGCCGATATGCAACGTTGGATGCAAGGCTTTTTGACTTCTCATAATGCCATGCGAAAGGCAACAGCAAGTAAAGAGCAGTCTGTTTACTTTCCGCGTAATCGACTCTCGTCAATAGAAGGAATGGATGTGGCAGGTCGTGCTGATGGCGTGGGTCTAGGCTGGGTTTATATGGCTCCTGCTAATGGTATTCCAGCGATTTACCAAAAAACAGGCGGTGGCGGTGGATTTAATACTTATATGGCAACCATTCCCGAATTAAATATTGGTGTATTTGTGGTGATCACTCGTAAACCTAACGGCACTAAATTTAGTGAAGTGACTCAGGGTACTAATGCCCTGGTTCGTGCGCTGGCAAAAGATTTTTATCAGTAAATAACACATCAAGTTTCCATAAAAAAAGCGCCTTGATAGTAAATCAAAGGCGCTTTTTATTTTTCAGTCTGATGTTATCTAGCGATTACGCTTCATCAATAACCATAAACTCAACGTTAGGAAGAGTATTCCCGGTACTAATGCGGCAATCACTGCGGGTATGCCATAAACCAAACTTAATCGTCCTGAAACTTCATTGACGATATAGAATAAGAAACCAAAAGAGATCCCCGTTAAGACTCTTAATCCCATTGGTACAGTACGTAATGGACCAAAAATAAATGACAATGCCATTAACATCATTACCGCAACAGAGATTGGAGCAAAGATTTTTTTCCAGAAGTTCAGCTCATAGTTTGCTGACTCTTGCCCACTCTGCTTTAGATATTTAACGTACTGATAAAGCCCGCTGATCGATAATGCATCTGGATCTAACGCCACAACGCTTAATTTTTCTGGCGTTAATCGTGTTGGCCATTCAAGTGATACCTGTTTTTTACCTGTGATTTTTTGTGGATCAGTTAAATCTGACTGTTCAACTTGTTTCAACATCCACGTTTTTTTATTCACATCGTAGGTTGCACTTGATGCATAACGTACCGTTTCTAGTTTTCTATCATTATTAAAATCATAGAGTGTGATGCCTTGCATCTCATTTTGGCTCTTTATTCGGTTGATATGAATAAATTGATTGCCATCTTTAGCCCACATACCGCGGTTAGTCGAAACTAAAGAGTTACCCATGATTTTTTCTGCACGGTAGTTACGTGCGTACTGTTCACCTTGTGGTGCGCCCCATTCGCCAATCAGTACTGTTAATAGTACTAATGGAATAGCGGTTTTCATCACCGAGCCTGCAATTTGCAAACGGGTAAATCCCGATGCTTGCATCACCACCAACTCACTACGCGTTGCTAATGCGCCTAATCCTAATAGCGCACCCAATAAGGCAGCCATAGGAAAGAAAATCTGCACATCTTTAAGGATATTTAAAATGGCGTAAATACCCGCATCCAGTGTAGTGAAATCCCCTTGCCCTACTTTACGGAGTTGATCGACAAATTTGATAATGCCAGATAGTGAAACTAGCAAAAACAGTGTCATCAAAATCGACTGTAAAATAGTACGCCCGATATATCTATCTAATACACCAAACATCAGGCAACTCCTTTCTTAAAGCGGGCTCGGAACTTACGCATAGGTAAGGTATCCCAAATATTCAATAAGATAGCTAAGCCAAGATAAATCCCATTCACACTCCACATCGCAATGAAAGGGTCAACTTTTCCTTTTTCACCATTAGAGTGCAGTGAGCTTTGTAATAAGAAAAAGACCAGATAAAGCAACATTGCAGGTAACATACTTAATACGCGACCTTGACGTGGGTTTACCTCACTTAAAGGCACAACCATCACCGCCATAATGACAACAGAGAAAATCAAGGTTAAGCGCCAATGGAATTCAGCGATAGACTCTGTTTCATTTGAATGCCAAAGTTCAGTCATCGTTTTTTGTTCTACACGATTACTGCTAATGGTAGATTCACGGTGCCCGATAACAGCTTGGTAATCATTAAAATCGGTAATACGAAAATCACGTAACACAGCCGTACCTTCATAGCGAGTTCCCTCACTTAATACGACTATCTGATTCCCGTTAGGTAATTCTTTGGTATAGCCTTTATCTGCAACCACGACAGAAGGACGTTGGTCTTGTGTTGGACGCAACTGTGCAAGGAATACATCTTGGAATTGATTCCCTTTCACACTACCAAGATAGAGCACCATATTGCGGTCGCTGGACATTTTAAATTGCCCTTCCATCAATGCAGCTAAACTTGGGTTTGCTTTAGCATCCTCAAGAACTTGCTCTTGATGCACCGAAGACCAAGGAATAAGCCAAATAACATTTCCTGCGGCTAATGCGCTGGTCAGTAATGAGAGCAACAGTGCAGCTTGCACTAATGCTTTCTTACCTATTCCGCACGCACTCATGACGGTTATCTCACTTTCAACATAAAGTTTGCTGTAAGTCATCAGAAGCCCAAGAAAAAGGCTTAATGGAAGAATAAGCTGTGCCATCTCAGGAATTCCCAGCCACAGCAGAGAAATCACGAGGTTTGTAGGAATGTTACCTTCTACAGCAGCCCCTAAAATTTCAACCAGTTTCTGGCTAAAGAAGATAAGCATCAGAATAAATAAGATGGCTATCTGACTTTTAAGGGTTTCCCGAGCTAAATATCGAATTATAATCACGCTAGTTATGCCTGTGAAAACTTGTCTTTTTGCAGGAAAATCGCTAACTTCGTTGTATATCTATCATTTGTGCATCTCAGTTAGACATTCTTGCAGCCCAAATGATATCAAAACATGCTATAAACAGGTTCCCAATAAGAACAAGCTTATAAGTTAGCTAAATTAGTTGTGTTCAATTAATGCATTTAGCTTAACATAAAAAGTAAACTTTCTATGGGGTAGATTAATGCGGATCACTATTCTAAACGATACTTTCCGTTTTTGTCTTTAATATTCAGGAGAACGCATGGAGTTTAATGTAAAAAGCGGCAGCCCAGAGAAACAACGCAGCGCTTGTATTATCGTGGGGGTGTTTGAGCCTCGTCGTTTATCTCCGATCGCGGAGCAACTTGATAAAATCAGTGATGGCTATATCAGCGCCTTGTTACGCAGAGGTGAACTGGAAGGCAAAGTCGGACAATCATTGCTGTTACATCATGTACCAAATGTTCTCTCTGAGCGCGTTTTACTAATTGGTTGCGGTAAAGAGCGTGAATTGGATGAACGCCAGTATAAACAGATCATTCAAAAAACCATTAACACACTCAATGAAACTGGCTCAATGGAAGCTGTATGTTTTCTGACTGAGTTACATGTTAAAGGTCGTAATAATTACTGGAAAGTGCGTCAAGCGGTTGAGACTGCAAAAGACTGCCTCTATACCTTTGATCAACTGAAAAGCAATAAGACAGAATTACGTCGCCCATTACGTAAGATGGTCTTTAATGTACCTACTCGTCGTGAACTACCAAGTGGTGAACGCGCAATTGCACACGGTTTAGCCATCGCATCAGGTATTAAAGCATGTAAAGATTTAGCTAACATGCCACCAAATATCTGTAATGCCGCTTATTTAGCGTCTCAAGCTCGTCAATTAGCAGACTCATCTTCAAATGTTTCTACGCGTGTTATTGGCGAAGAACAAATGAAAGAGCTAAATATGAATGCTTACCTCGCAGTAGGTCAAGGCTCTCAAAATGAATCTTTAATGTCGATTATTGAATACAAAGGCAATAAAGATCCTGAAGCTCGCCCAATTGTGTTAGTAGGTAAAGGACTGACATTTGACTCGGGTGGTATTTCCATCAAGCCTGCTGATGGCATGGATGAGATGAAATACGACATGTGTGGTGCTGCAACGGTTTATGGTGTGATGCGTGTTGTTGCTGAACTCCAGTTACCAATCAATGTCATTGGCGTACTTGCAGGTTGTGAAAACATGCCGGGTGGAAAAGCGTATCGCCCAGGTGATATTTTAACAACCATGTCAGGACAAACCGTTGAAGTATTAAACACCGATGCTGAAGGTCGTTTAGTGCTGTGTGATACGTTAACTTATGTTGAGCGCTTTGAGCCTGAATTAGTTGTCGATATCGCTACATTAACAGGTGCTTGTATGGTGGCTTTAGGACATCACTACAGCGGATTAATGTCTAATCATAATCCATTAGCACATGAATTGATGAATGCATCAGAGCAAGCAGGTGACCGCGCTTGGCGTTTACCATTAGGCGATGAGTTCTATGAGCAAATCGAATCTAATTTTGCTGATTTAGCCAATACTGGTGGCCGTTTAGGTGGCGCAATTACTGCGGGTTGTTTCTTAGCGCGCTTTGCGACTAAATATAACTGGGCTCACTTGGATATTGCAGGCACAGCATGGCGTTCTGGTAAAGCAAAAGGCGCGACAGGCCGTCCTGTTTCTTTATTGTCTCAGTTCTTACTTAATCGCGCGGGTTTGAATAGCGACGAGTAATACCGCATAATTATCAGGGTTAAGGTATTACCCTATTATTATGGTAAATAGAGCAGACTCCAAGAAGGGTATTGCAACGCAATACCCTTCTGTTATCGGGATATCATGAAAAACGCCACGTTTTATTTAATGGAACACCCATCAATACACGATGATTTACAGGCTCATGAGTGGCTTGCCTGTCAACTTACCGCTGAACATTGGCGATTAGGCAAACGTATTTTGTTGGTTTGTGAGTCTCAAGCTCAAGCTGAATTGCTTGATGAGGCATTATGGGCAAGAGAACCTCATCAGTTTGTTCCTCATAATCTTGCAGGTGAAGGCCCTCGTTATGGCTCTCCTGTTGAATTATGTTGGCCAGGAAAACGTGGTAATGCACCTCGTGATCTCTTGATTAATTTGCAATCGCAATTCGTAGACTTTGCCACAGCTTTCCATGAAGTGATAGACTTTGTACCTATTGATGAACAATTGAAACAGTTGGCGCGTGAACGATATAAAATTTATCGTAGCGTCGGCTTTACTTTGACAATGGCCACGCCGCCAACCTATTGAATACGTAAAGAATATGGAAAATAAATCCGCACCGAAAGAGCCATCGCTCGACACAACATATAATCCAGCAGAGATTGAACAACCTCTGTATCAGCATTGGGAAAAAAATGGCTATTTCAAAGCCAATGGCGATACAACGAAAGAAAGCTTCTGTATCGTGATCCCACCGCCAAACGTCACAGGTAGCCTACATATGGGTCATGCTTTCCAGCAGACCATTATGGATACCATGATCCGTTATCAGCGTATGCAAGGTAAAAATACCTTATGGCAGTCTGGTACTGACCATGCGGGTATCGCAACGCAAATGGTTGTTGAGCGAAAAATTGCCGCTGAAGAAGGTAAAAATCGTCATGACTATGGTCGTGATGCATTTATCGACAAAATTTGGGAATGGAAAGCAGAATCAGGTGGTAACATTTCTAACCAAATGCGTCGTTTAGGTAACTCTGTTGATTGGGAACGTGAACGTTTCACAATGGATGAAGGGTTATCTAAAGCAGTTAAAGAAGCTTTTGTTCGCTTACATAAAGAAGATCTAATCTACCGTGGTAAACGCCTTGTAAACTGGGATCCTAAATTACACACAGCGATTTCTGATCTTGAAGTCGAAAACCGTGAAGTTAAAGGATCTATGTGGCATCTGCGTTATCCTTTAGCGGATGGGGCGAAAACAGCCGAAGGTAAAGACTACCTTATTGTTGCAACAACACGTCCTGAAACCATGTTAGGTGATACTGGTGTTGCTGTTAACCCAGAAGATCCTCGCTATAAAGATTTAATTGGTAAAGAAATTATTCTACCAATCGTTAACCGTCGTATCCCTATTTTAGCGGATGAACACGCTGATATGGAAAAAGGTACAGGTTGCGTAAAAATCACCCCTGCTCACGACTTTAATGACTATGAAGTTGGACGTCGTCATCAATTACCAATGATTAATATCATGGATTTTGATGGCAATATCCGTGTTAGTGCAGAAGTGTTAGACACCAACGGTGTTGAATCTGATGTTTACAGCACTGAAATTCCAGCAGCCTACCAAGGTATGGAACGCTTTGCTGCACGTAAAGCAATAGTCGCTGAATTTGAACGTCTAGGTTTATTAGAAGAGATCAAGCCTCACGATTTAACCGTACCTTACGGCGACCGTGGTGGTGTCGTTATCGAGCCTTTATTAACAGACCAATGGTATGTTCGCGCAGCACCTTTAGCGAAACCAGCAGTTGAAGCTGTTAAAAATGGCGATATCCAATTTGTACCAAAACAGTACGAAAATATGTACTTCTCATGGATGAATGATATCCAAGATTGGTGTATTTCTCGTCAACTGTGGTGGGGTCACCGTATCCCAGCTTGGTATGATAATGAAGGCAACGTTTATGTTGGTCGTGACGAAGAAGAAGTTCGTCGTGAAAATAATATCGCAGCTGATGTTGCATTACGCCAAGATGATGACGTACTGGATACGTGGTTCTCATCTGCACTCTGGACATTCTCAACATTAGGCTGGCCTGAAAATACTGAAGCACTGAAGACATTCCATCCAACGAATGTTTTAGTCAGTGGGTTCGATATTATATTCTTCTGGATCGCTCGCATGATCATGATGACCATGCACTTTATCAAAGACGAAGACGGTAAACCGCAAGTACCATTTAATACGGTTTACATGACAGGTCTTATTCGTGATGAAGAAGGCCAGAAGATGTCAAAATCCAAAGGTAACGTACTTGATCCTCTGGATATGATCGACGGTATTTCATTAGAGAACCTGTTAGAAAAACGTACTGGTAATATGATGCAGCCACAAATGGCTGAAAAAATTGCTAAACGTACTAGCAAAGAGTTCCCAGAAGGTATTGAAGCACACGGTACAGATGCCCTGCGCTTTACCTTAGCCGCGTTAGCCTCAACGGGTCGCGATATTAACTGGGATATGAAACGTCTATCTGGTTACCGTAACTTCTGTAACAAGCTGTGGAACGCAAGCCGCTTTGTGCTGATGAATACAGAAGATCAAGATTGTGGCTACCAAGGTGGTGAGATGACATTCTCACTGGCTGACCGTTGGATCTTAGCTGAATTTAACAATACCGTTAAAGCCTATCGTGAAGCGTTAGACAACTATCGTTTCGATATCGCTGCTGGTATTTTATATGAGTTCACTTGGAACCAATTCTGTGACTGGTATCTTGAGCTATCAAAACCTGCGGTACACAAAGGTAATGATGCACAAAAACGCGCAGCGCGTCATACACTGATTGAAGTGTTAGAAGGCTTACTGCGTCTTGCTCATCCAATTATTCCATTTATCACAGAGACAATCTGGCAACGTGTGAAGGAAGTGAAAGGCATCGAAGGTGAAACCATCATGCTACAAGCTTTCCCTGAATTCGATGCATCACTTGTTGATGAAGCTGCACTTAACGATCTGGAGTGGATCAAAGAAGTTATCGTTGCTGTGCGTAATATCCGTGCTGAAATGAATATTGCCCCAGGTAAACCACTTGAAGTTATCTTACGTGGTGCCGACGACAATGCTAAACGTCGCGTTAGTGACAATATTGGTTTCTTAAAAGCAATGGGTCGTTTAGCGGATATTCGTCCATTAGCAGAAGGCGAAGAAGCGCCATTATCAGTTAATAAACTGGTTAACGGTGCAGAATTGCTGATCCCAATGGCGGGCTTTATCGATAAAGATGCAGAGCTTGCACGTTTAGATAAAGAGCTTGAAAAAGTAGAGAAAGATATCACAACTTTAGACAGCAAATTATCTAACGATGGCTTTGTTAGCCGTGCGCCAGAAGCGGTTGTTGCTAAAGAGCGTGAACGCTTAGCAACATGCTTAAGTGCAAAAGAAAAACTAATCGCACAAAAAATCTCTATCGCCTCTTTATAAGCACTATCGCTTTAAAGATACTGAGATTGATAATAAAAACCCGCGTTTGTCGCGGGTTTTTACTTAGCTTCTTTCAGTCAAAAAATAAAACCATTTTTCACTCCCTTTCTTATTATTCTTGGTTCTATTCTCGTTAATATGCATTTACATCCCATATTTCCGCTTAAATTTAATTACTCACTAAAATATAACGCTAGAAATAAAGGAAATAAGTCAGCAAAGAAAAAGGGTAAACGGTTTACAAACATGCTTAATCAATTAAGATGGTTTTTGTAGCCATCCGCGCTACTTTCAATGAAGAAGTTCCTTTCCGGTGCTCTCTCAATAAATAATCAAAAAATATTCTACTAATAAGTGAAAACGATGAGTGCAACTATGACTGCAACCCAAGCTATAACCTCAAATATTGTTATCCGAGCAATTGAAGAAAAAGACAACGCAGGTATTGCACGCGTTATCCGTGAAGTCTCAGCAGAGCACGGTTTAACTGCCGATAAAGGCTTTGCGGTTGCCGATCCAATTTTAGATACCCTCTATGAAGTTTATCATCAGCCACGCAGTGCTTACTGGATTGTTGAGATGGATGGAGAAGTTGTTGGCGGCGGCGGTGTCGCACCACTTGCGGGAGGTGATGGCAATACTTGCGAATTACAAAAAATGTACCTTTCATCCAAACTACGAGGTAAAGGTATTGCGAAAAAAATCGTTCTACAATCTCTTGAATTTGGTAAAGAGCAAGGCTTTAGCCGTTGCTATTTAGAAACCACAGATATCTTAAAAGCCGCTGTTGGTTTATACGAAAAACTAGGATTCGAATTTATTGATGAAGCATTAGGCAACACTGGACATAGTGATTGTGAGATCCGCATGGTGAAGCCACTTTAAGCGTTCTTGCTGTTCCCTACGTAATACAATAAATAAAATAAGTTTTACTTTACCCGTATTTCTTATACGGGTTTTTATTGTCAAAAATAGCACCCATTAACACAAATTCTGTTTATCAAAATGATATAAATACAGTATATTTCATACTTATTCTCACAATTAATTTCTTAATTAATTATTATCAAAGCATTATTAATGAAATTCTTATCTTAAATTTTATTAAAATCTACAAGTTTAATTTATTATTCATTTCACTCTAGATAACTCTATTTAACTTCTTAAATTAAATATCTCTTAGCTTCTATTTTATTTTAATTCTCCTTCTTTTTTATATTGCTATTTATCGCTAATTTAATATCTTTATGCAGATAAAGTCATGTATTGGCTTTTATAACTCTAAAATTTAAAAGGAATTTTTTCATGAAAAACTTTGTTAAAATTGCACTTATTGCTTCTGTAATTACCGTAATGACTGGTTGTACTGGTAGCGTATACAATAAAGAAAAAGACTGTAACTACGACTACTTACTGCACCCAGCTGTTTCTATTTCTAAAATCATTGGCGGTTGTGGCGACACAAGCAAATAAGATTTAAGAAATAAATGTATTAATAAACTGCATTCTGACTTATTGTTGCTAAGGAAGAATGTGGTTTTTTATTTTTTTATATCTTATATTTTCACTCATTTTTCATAAATCGCATTCCTCATCAACATAAGAAATCAGAGCTTAGTGTTTCCATTTTAATGGAAGATAGATTAAATTAATCATTAATAAAATCTATTTTAGGTAATTTTATATGACATTAAACTACAAGATTATTATCGTCACATTATTTTTATCTTTTCCTATATTTGCTTATTCCTCCCCCCAAGCTAAATGTATTCCCGAAGAAAAAAATTTTTCTGCATGTGAAATATTAGCAAAGCAAGGAGATGACAAGGCATTCTTAATACTTGGTCGTTTCTATGAAACAGGTACTGGGATTGAAAAAAATATAGAAAAAGCGGAACAAATCTATCGACACCTAGCTGATAAAAATGATCCGGATGGGTTTAATCAATTGGCAATGCTTAAGGAAGATCAGGGTAAAAAACAAGAAGCTATTTTACTTTACCAAAGAGCAATAGAACTCGGTTCATCTTCTGCTAATTATAATTTAGGTATTCTGTACAAATATAATAATAATTATAAAAAAGCAAAAGAGATGTTTGAAAGAGCAATTACCGATGATAATTCAGGTAAAGCTATGATGAGTTTAGGTGATTTATATTTTGATGGATTCGGTGTTGAAAAAAATATGGAATTAGCTGAAAAATGGTATAAAGCATCAATGCAATCAGGTAACTATTTCGCAATTACCCGATTAGGAATGCTGTATGGTGAATTAGAAAAATATGATGAAGCGATAAAATGTTATCAGGAAGCAATTAAAAAAGGTGATCCAGCCGCAATGAATTCACTGGGTTTATTGTATCAACATGGTTTTGGATTTAAACGCGATATCAATAAAGCAGTTAAATTTTATCAAGATGCCACTGAACAAGACGAAATTGGAGGGCTAATCAACCTTGGTTTAATGTATGAAGAAGGCCTTGGGGTACCTCAAAATTATAAGAAAGCCATCGAATTATACACAAGAGCCTATCAATTAGGTTATACCGATATTCAGTTACGAATTAATTTCTTAAATAAACATTTTATAGATAATAACCAAAATTAAGGCGGTACTATAAATTATATATTTGTGTGTTTAATATCAATCAAAATATAGGCAGATTATGAACAAGAGAAAACTTAAAGTGCTTACAACCGAATTGATGATATTATGAAATTCTGTAAATAATTCAGTGTATTTTCCTGCCATAAAATCATTCATTTTTTTTGAATACCATCAACAAATTCCCCCTATTTTGTTCATCTCACGAACACTTTATGATCAGCTTCATTAAGAAATCGCGATAATCTGTATTACCTCCTTCTGTGTCTTGGTTATTGCGGTTTCTTTCCTTAACTCGGAGAACAATCATGACTATCAGACAGATTAATCATATTTATTCGGCGCCAAATTCACACTGGGTAGGTAATGGCTTTCCAGTCAGCACCTTATTTTCCTATCAGGAAAATGGTGAAAAACATAGCCCGTTTCTGCTGATGGATTATGCCGAGCCAACACTGTTTAAACCTGTTACCAATGCACGTGGTGTCGGCGCTCATCCTCATCGTGGATTTGAAACCGTAACCATCGCTTATCAAGGCGAAGTTTCTCATCATGACTCTAAAGGCCATGCTGGAACTATCGGCGCAGGTGACGTGCAATGGATGACTGCTGCTTCTGGCATTTTGCATAAAGAGTATCACTCTGAAAAAATGACCAAAGAAGGCGGTGTATTAGAAATGGTGCAACTTTGGGTGAATCTGCCGACAGCGTACAAAATGACACAACCTCGTTATCAGGCGCTAAAAGCAGAGGATATCCCTCATGTTGAATTACCTGATGGTCAGGGTTATGTCAGAGTCATTGCGGGTGATTATGCCAATACCCAAGGTGCCGCAATGACCTACTCACCGCTTAATGTGTGGGATGTGCGCTTAAATCATGCAGGTGTTTCACATTACAGTATTCCCGAAGGCCATAATGCAATGCTATTTGTAGTAAAAGGTGCGGTACATATCAATGACAGTGAAATTGCACGCCAACATGACATGGTCGTGTTAGATAATCATGGCGATACGCTGACATTAGAATCAATGGGTGACACCCTTGTTTTAATTCTAACAGGTGAGCCGATTAATGAGCCGATTGCTGGACAAGGACCTTTTGTGATGAATACGCAAGAAGAGTTACAACAAGCTTTTGATGATTATGACAATGGTAGATTTGGGGTGATGAACTAATCGCTCGATCTTAAAACCAATAACACCAGTCACAAAGTAATTATTTTGTGGCTGGTGCTATTATTTTGCACTGATAAATCAGGTACAAAAGGACAACATTTAGCAAAAATTAATGTAAGCGAGATGACTTATCAGACTCTTCTTCTTCGTCGTCTTCGTCTTCACCTTCTTCATCATCATACTCTGCGTCAGGATCTTCAAAATAAGTCCCCCAACCATCGTAATAGACACCCATTTTTTCAGCTAAATTCATTAATTGCTCAACTTGGGCATCAATAAGTTCAGCATTTAAACCACTTTCACTCACAGCATCAAAACAAACTAGGATCTCACCTGATTCGACTTCAATTTCCTCAGGCTCAGTCACTTCATAACCTAACTTAAAGACTTCAACTGCTGCTTTTTCTAGTGTTTCAAAGTTTTCACAAGAAATATGGTGCTCAATGGCATACAGTGCATCAGGATCACTGCCATCTTCCAGTAACTCTTCAATAATAAGACGTGTTTCTTCACGTTGTTCTGCTAACTCTTTGCTGTCCGCCATAATCATGCTCCGCAATAGTCTGAAAAGGTATCTCGTTCATTCTCCCACAGGCAGGATCAACACTCCATACTTAATATGATGCCCTTATCGCAGACTGTTTAAATTAAAAGTTTTACCTTAGGGGTTGATGATGAATATTTATTGATATAAATTGAATATAAATTCAATAACAGGATATCACTCTATGAACCCTTTTTATCAAAAATCATTCTTACGTTTACTTGATTTTTCACCTGCGGAAATTCAGCAACTGCTTACACTGTCAACGCAATTGAAAAAAGCCAAAAAATCAGGTCAAGAAACTCAATATCTTACAGGAAAAAATATCGCACTGATTTTTGAAAAAGACTCAACACGTACCCGTTGTGCGTTTGAAGTTGCTGCATTTGATCAAGGCGCAAGAGTGACTTATTTAGGAGGAGGAAGCCAAATTGGGCATAAAGAATCGATAAAAGATACCGCTCGAGTATTAGGTCGTATGTATGATGGTATTCAGTATCGGGGTTACGGACAAAAAACGGTAGATGCACTTGCACAATATTCAGGTGTACCTGTTTGGAATGGTTTAACCAATGAATTTCACCCAACACAGTTATTAGCAGATTTACTCACTATCACTGAACATCAAACTAAACCGTTATCAGAAACTGTGTTTGCTTACCTTGGTGACGCTCGTAATAACATGGGAAATACCATGCTGGAAGCGGCAGCATTAACAGGTATGGATTTACGTTTAGTTGCACCTAAAGCATGTTGGCCTGAAGCAGGTTTAGTTGCTCAATGCCAAGAAATTGCAACGAAAAATGGTGGAAAAATCACACTCACTGAAAATGTCGCTGAAGGCGTTAAAAACGCAGATTTTCTTTACACTGACGTGTGGGTTTCTATGGGTGAACCGAAAGAGGTTTGGAAAGAGCGTATTGCTTTACTCAAGCCTTATCAGGTCAATATGGATGTTATAAAATTAACTGGAAATACAGACGTTAAATTCCTTCACTGTTTACCCGCTTTTCATGATGAAGAAACAACGATGGGTAAAGCATTAGCTGAAGAATTTAACCTATATGGTGGTTTTGAAGTCACTGATGAGGTTTTTGAATCAAAACACAGCATTGTGTTTGATGAAGCAGAAAATCGTCTTCACACCATAAAAGCAGTGATGGTCGCTACCCTTGCAAATCCTTTCTAAAATACATAATCATGCAAAACACCTATTTTTTATTTATCAAAAAATAGGTGTTTTCTTTGTTTTATCCCAAGCTTATTGATTTTTAAATCAAAAAAAAATTTTTAGAAAAAAACAAAAGCAAACGCTTGCGTGCAAATCTAAGATGCGTATAATGCGCCACAATTTGTCAGGAGGAAAGATGAAACAGCGCCTATTCCAATTTGTTACTAAAACAAGCACCTTAACTGGTCGCAAGCGTATTCTCTTTTTTCCAATAGCCCAATTTTTTAAAACCCCTCTTATTGAGGGGTTTTTTTTGGCCTGTAAAAAACCACTTATCGCACAATTCATCGCTAAAGGAGAACTCAAATGACTAATCCGCTCTACCAAAAGCATATTATCTCCATCAATGATCTGGACAGGGAAGATTTGGAAGCTGTTCTTCACGTTGCTAATAAACTAAAACAGCAACCTAATAACGAATTGTTAAAAGATAAAGTGATTGCGAGTTGCTTTTTTGAAGCATCAACACGTACTCGCCTATCATTTGAAACTGCGATTCATCGCCTAGGCGCATCTGTTGTTGGTTTTTCTGATGGAAGCAACACTTCGCTGGGTAAAAAAGGTGAAACTTTAGCAGATACCATTTCGGTTCTTCGCACTTATGCTGATGCCATTGTTATTCGCCATCCTCAAGAAGGCGCAGCGCGTTTAGCTTCTGAGTTTGCTGGCGATATTCCAGTACTTAATGCGGGTGATGGCGCAAACCAACATCCAACACAAACTTTACTGGATTTATTTACCATTCAAGAAACACAGGGTCGTTTAGATAATCTTAATATCGCGATGGTCGGTGACTTAAAATATGGCAGAACAGTTCACTCACTAGCACAAGCATTAGCGAAATTTAAAGGTAATCATCTCTATTTTATCGCCCCTAAAGTACTCGCTATGCCAGAGCATATTCTTCACTTACTGGAAGAGAATGGTGTTGAATATAGCCAGCATGAAACAGTAGATGAAGTCATGCCTGAGCTGGATATTCTCTATATGACTCGTGTACAGAAAGAGCGTTTAGATCCATCTGAATATGCGAATGTGAAAGCACAATTTATCTTAACCAGTGCAGATCTGGTGAATGTGAAAGATAACCTCAAGATCCTACACCCACTGCCACGTATTGATGAAATCACTACTGATGTAGATAAAACACCTTACGCTTACTATTTCCAACAAGCGGGCAATGGTATCTACGCACGCCAGGCATTACTTGCCTTAGTTCTGAATAAAAACTTAGTTCTTTAATAAGGAGCACACCATGACACATGATCACAAACTAAAAGTTGAAGCTATCAAACGTGGGACTGTTATTGATCATATTCCAGCGCAGGTGGGCTTTAAAATTCTTTCACTGTTTCGTTTAACTGAAACTGATGAAAGAATAACAGTGGGTTTTAATTTACCTTCAGAAAATTTAGGTAAAAAAGACTTAATTAAAATTGAGAATGTCTTTTTAACCCCAGAACAAGCAAACCGTTTGGCAATGTATGCACCGCAAGCAACGGTAAATATTATCGATGATTATCAAGTAATTAATAAGATGGCATTAAGCTTACCTGAATTACTTGAAGATGTGGTGCCTTGCCCGAACAGCAACTGTATTAGCCATAACGAGCCAGTACAAAGTAGTTTCCGTGTAAAAAAACTGGCCTCAGATGTTGTATTAACCTGTAAGTACTGTGAAAAAGAGTTCGAACGCCACGCGGTAATTCGTTAATTCTTTTAACTATCTGCTCGAAAGGGCAGATAGTTTTTTATTAGTTAACCTGTTGAATAACAAACTCTTTCCCACCTATAATAAAGTGAATTAATTTACTATAATTAGAATCTGGATTAGCAATCGAAATAACAACACTGATAAAAAATGCGAAGAATGTAAATATAATAGAACCCAATGCACTTTTTAACCCAGCTTTCCACCATCCTTCTCTATAGCGTTTAATCTCTTTAATAATTGAAATATTTTTAATTTCATCTTTAGCAAGATCAATAGCTATTTCTGTATATAATTCAGCAAACCTTATCAAAGATAATTCAGCACTATTTTTTTAAACGTAATAAATATTCATCATTATAAATTAATAAGAAATTATTCAAATCACTCAATGGGATATTATTAGTATTATGTTTCTTTCTATATGACTCAGCCCATTCATGCTTCTCTTGTTTATACATAGCATATGCAAGCATCCCTGAAAAAAAAGATTGGGTATCATTTTGATTAATATTAATAACAAGTTTTTCAAATATATTATTATATCTTTCATTATTTTTTATTTTATAATCATCCATAATAACTATCCCATTTTTACTGCTCTACTGATTTTGCCTTACAAAATAGCCGCATTAATAATCCTGCCTCTCTAAATGCCTTTGAATAATGATTCATATCTATTTTTTTCACCTTACCAGTTATATATACAACTCTCCAATTAGAAAAAGAATTAATATTTATTCTAGCCATTATAAAACCCTTACATTATTTTATATTTAAATGATTTAAATTTAACAATATATAAATTCAAATCTGTACCAAAAGAATAGAATTAAGATAAATATATACAGAATCAAAAAAAATTCTAACAAATTTACAAAAGGTATTTTATTTTAAGACTGATTATTTACGACTCATCATGATTAATAAATGTTTACTATAATTATTAATAATTAACTTTATTATTAATACAATAAAATACCAATTCACACTTTACCCAACTACTGACTTGGTTATTCCTAAACGTAATGCAGCTTCAGTAAAATTGCCCGTTTCAGCGGTTGCAACAAAAGCAGTGATACCAGAAAGTGAATTGAATTGAATTGAATTGAGTCATAGGTGCCTGTTGCCATTGTTCTAAATCGTATTCAACAATACATCGATAAAGACGAACATAATAAACACGATGTTTCTTTATTATAGAATAATTCCCTGCTAGAAGCATAAAGGGGATATTGTTGAAAAATAAAAATTACACATAACCCTATTTTTAAGAAAAATTTTTCTATAAAAAGCCCTTATATTCCCGTAAAAACCCGCTTTAAAGCGAAGTAATTGCATAAGTTCATTTTCTTTTTACACTGACAAACTTTATGATAAAGCCTGATATCTGTCATATTGCTAACCTTTAGCGCTGGCTATAATAGCGCCACACTAATCAAATGTTAGCGTCAATCTTATAAAAACAGGAGTTCTACATGTCTTACGAAATTAATACCGATAAAGCCCCTGCTGCAATCGGCCCTTATGTACAAGGTGTTGATTTAGGTAACTTAGTGATCACTTCAGGCCAATTACCTGTTGATCCTGCAACTGGTGAATTTGTTTCTGATAATGCCGCAGAGCAAGCTCGTCAATCTTTAGAAAACGTAAAAGCAATCATTGAAAAAGCGGGTTTAACCGTTGCTAACATCATCAAAACTACTGTTTTCGTAAAAGATTTAAATGATTTTGGTACAATCAATGCGGCTTATGAAGCGTTCTTTAAAGAGCATAATGCCGCATTCCCAGCTCGCTCATGTGTTGAAGTTGCACGTTTACCAAAAGATGCAAAAGTAGAAATCGAAGTTATCGCTATCCGTTAATTTCGTCTCAATAATGAGTCATAAAAAAGCAAAGGTCTCTTAATGAGCACTTTGCTTTTTTTATGTTCTCACTTTTTGATGAATAATTTATCACTTCTGTTTTTGGCACATATTTACAATTCGGCTAATCCCTCTTGATACCTGACGTAGCAAAAATACCTTGATATAGATCAGTTTTAATGAAGATTATTTCCCTTCCAATAACTATATATTGTGCTTTAATACATACCGACCTACAACATATAGTAATTATACACATCTTATCCACAATAAGCCTGAATGCTGTGCCATCACCTGTTTTTATGGGATTTGAGCCTGTGGATAAATAGTTAAGGAGCCAGATTGTGAAAACCATAGTGATAAAACGAGACGGATGTAAAGTCTCTTTTGACCAAACCCGCATCAGCGATGCTATCAAAAGAGCCGCCGTAGCTTGTGAGATCACTGATGATGATTATTGCGATTCTGTCGCGCAATCCGTTTCACAATCTCTCGCAGGACGTTCGAATGTCGATATCCGTGAGATCCAAGACGCCGTAGAAAATCAGCTGATGGCTGGCGAACATAAAGATGTCGCCAGAGCCTACATTGAATACCGTCATGACCGAGATGTTGCTCGTGAGCAACGTGGAAGACTAACTCAGGAAATCCGAGGTCTTATCGAACAAAGTGATGTCTCTATTCTTCATGAAAATGCGAATAAAGACAGTAAGGTTATCCCTACCCAGCGTGATTTACTTGCGGGTATTGTGGCTAAACATTACGCAAAATTGCATATCCTGCCAAGAGATGTGGTACTCGCTCATGAGCGTGGTGAAATTCATTATCATGATCTCGATTATTCACCGTTTTTCCCTATGTTTAACTGTATGCTAATTGACCTTAAGGGCATGTTAAACAATGGTTTTAAAATGGGAAATGCAGAAATAGAACCCCCTAAATCTATTTCAACCGCAACAGCAGTAACTGCACAAATTATCGCACAAGTGGCAAGCCATATTTATGGTGGTACAACAATAAATCGTATTGATGAAGTACTCGCGCCGTTTGTTAAATCAAGCTATGAAAAACACTATAAAGTGGCAGAAGAATGGCAAATTGCTGACAAAGAAGCTTATGCCAATGCGCGCACTGAAAAAGAGTGTTATGACGCATTCCAATCTTTAGAGTATGAAGTCAATACACTGCATACGGCTAATGGACAAACCCCATTTGTCACCTTTGGCTTTGGTCTTGGTACCTCAAAAGAAGCGCGTTTAATTCAACGCTCTATTCTTGAAAACCGTATGGCAGGTTTAGGTAAAAACCGTAAAACGGCTGTTTTCCCTAAACTCGTTTTTGCCATTAAAGATGGCTTAAACCATAAGTTTGGTGATCCTAATTACGATATCAAACAACTTGCTCTTGAATGTGCAAGTAAACGTATGTATCCCGATATCTTAAATTACGATCAAGTTGTGAAAGTGACTGGATCATTTAAAACCCCAATGGGTTGTCGTAGCTTCTTAGGTGTTTATGAAGAAAACGGTGAGATGATCCACGAGGGGCGTAATAACCTTGGTGTGATCAGCCTGAACTTACCGCGTATTGCTATTGAAGCTCAAGGTGATGAAGCGACATTTTGGTCACTACTTGATGACCGTCTTGAATTAGCGAAAAAAGCGCTGATGACACGTATTGCTCGTTTAGAAAACGTCAAAGCGCGTGTTGCCCCTATCCTTTATATGGAAGGTGCTTGCGGTGTTCGCTTGAAAGCAGATGATAATGTGGCTGAAATCTTTAAAAATGGTAGAGCCTCAATTTCATTGGGTTATATCGGTGTACATGAAACTATTAATGCACTGTTTGGTACTCAAAAACACGTTTTTGACGACGAAACCTTAAGAGAAAAAGCGGTAGCGATTATTAATCGTCTACGTGAAGCCACAGATCAATGGAAAGCTGAAACAGGTTATGGCTTTAGCCTTTATAGCACACCAAGCGAAAACTTATGTGACCGTTTCTGTCGTTTAGATGCCGCAGAGTTCGGTATTCTTCCTGGTGTTACCGACAAAGGTTATTACACCAACAGCTTCCACTTAGATGTTGAGAAAAAAGTAAACCCATACGACAAACTGGATTTTGAAGCGCCTTATCCTCCATTAGCAAGTGGCGGTTTTATCTGCTATGGCGAATATCCAAACTTACAGCATAACCTTAAAGCGTTAGAGGATGTGTGGGACTATAGCTATACCCGAGTTCCTTACTATGGGACAAACACTCCAATAGACGAATGTTACGACTGTGGTTATACCGGTGAATTCTCTTGCACCAGTAAAGGCTTTACTTGCCCGCGTTGTGGTAATCACAACCCTGCTAGAGTCTCTGTTATTCGCCGTGTGTGTGGATATTTAGGTAGCCCCGATTCACGTCCATTTAATGCGGGTAAACAGGAAGAAGTTAAACGTCGAGTTAAACATCTGGCAAATGGTCAGTTAGGCTAACAGAGTGAATTATCATCAATATTATCCTGTTGATGTGGTAAATGGTCCTGGTACTCGTTGCACCCTGTTTGTTGCAGGGTGCATACACCAATGCCGAGGCTGTTATAACAAATCAACGTGGTCATTAACATCCGGCAAGCCATTTACACAAGAAGTGGAAGATCAGATCATTGCTGATCTCCAAGACAGTCGGATTAAACGACAAGGATTATCACTTTCAGGTGGCGATCCGCTACACCCTCAAAATCTTTCTGCTATATTAAAATTGGTAAAACGCGTTAAAACGGAATGCCCTGAGAAAGATATTTGGGTTTGGACTGGCTACTTACTGGCTGACTTAACCCCAGAGCAGCAAGAAGTCGTTAACTTTATTAACGTACTGATTGATGGGAAGTTCGTACAAGAACTTTATGATCCCGCATTACTGTGGCGTGGTAGTAGTAATCAGGTGATCCATAAATTGAAGTAATACACATTGAATTAACTGGAGGATGTATGCCTTTAAGTGATAATAAATATGTAAGCTTTTCTGAAGATCATGAACTGAACTACCATTTAAAAAAATGGGGTAAAAAGCAGTCTAAAGCGAATCGAGAACAACTCGTGAAGCTAGGCACCGAATTGAAAAAGAAACTTGGTGCTAAACATCTCCAGCATACTGAAATAGATGCTGAGATAGAAAAAAATCTTTCATCATTTGAGTAATCCCTAAAAGCCCATTTATATAATGGGCTTTTTTCTTACCATTCTTACTTAATCACCCCTGTTATCAAATGCGAATCATTTTCAAAAAAGATGGTCAAAGTGATTAGTTTTGTTTTATTATTAACGCTCTTAACTATTCTTTTTATGATGATATTTGATATGAAATTAGCGCTCTTCCCTTTATTTTCAATGATTTTACTTTCGGGTTGCAGTAGTACTTGGGAACCCAAAGGTGCATCAGATTACACATTACAAGAAGCAAAATTAATTTGCGATCTCGATGCCAATACTCGTTATCCTATCCGCAAAGAAGTGCTACAACGTACTGTTTATCGTGATGTACAAAGAACGTGTCGTAAAGATGATAAAGACCATTGTGGTGATAAAAAAACCTACACTGAACGCGTACCAATGACAGAAAGTTATGTTGAGGACATTAATCAAGAAGACAGAAGAACTTTCTATACTTCATGTATGTCTTTAAAAGGGTGGGAACAGAAAAATCATTATTTTTGGGAATAAAAGGAATTTGAGAAAAAATAACCAGCTTAATCACGCTGCCAATACAGCTTAGTCCCAAAACCTAACTGATTATTAACCATCTTAATTTCTTGTAATTGTAATTCCCATAAAGGCACATGGATGGCGGCTAATGCGACAGGAAAGCGTAAACAATAATGTTTTCTTGCGTTGATGTCGTCCTTACCTGCCAGTAAAGCAACAGAACCCGTGAATTGAATACCTTTTAGATCGGATACTGCAATTTCTTGCGTACTAATACTTCCTGCAACTAATAAATTTTCCTGCATCATTTGAGCATGACGCGTTTTCTTTTCAGAAAGAAAAACAAGCCTCATCTGGCTTTCATCGAACCAATAAAAACAATTTGCACACCAAACATCACCTAATGAACGAGTTGTACATAAGGTAAACACATGGTTATCTCGAATGTATTGTTTAATTATTTTGATCGAGTCTAAAGAAGACATAATACACCTGTATAGATACAAAAAGAGACGCTGTTTAGCTGATAATTATATCATCAAAACGAGCGTCTTACCGCGTGTCTCTTATTACAGGTTATTTATCGAAAATAATTAAAATTAACGATAAATTTCAGCATTTACAGTGAGGTAATCGTCACCTGTTGCGCCAACAACTTTAAAGCCTTTTGCACCTTCATCTTTTGCAATTTGAGCAATCTTAGTGGTTAAACCATCTAAAGTATCGCTACCTGTGATTGTGATATACTCACCATTAACAGAAGGGCTTTTTGATACGCTATCAGATGCGATTGAACCGAATGAAATAGCACTTAAAGCTAATGTTGCAGCGATTAATGTAGATTTTTTCATAATAAACTCCAATTAAATTCTAATTTTGTTAGGTATCGCGGAGTGTGTCTCTGTGATATAGATCATACTATGCGCTTTAATTTAACTTTAAAATTAGCAATAATTGCTGTTCATTTTCAAAAAAATTGAATGTCATTTTATAAATAACAAAGCTTTCTGTCACAAATATTTCACAACATATTGATATATCTAATAGATTTCATTTTGATAAAGCGATAAATTACTCAATTCAAAAATTAAGAAATATTATTTATCAAAAGAAAAAGTAGCACGAAAAGGAAAAAGTGATGGCTGATACAGTGTGGTCACTCTATATTGTCAGAAATCGTCTTGGCTATCTTTATACAGGGATAACGACAAACGTTGAGCGACGCTTTACTCAACACCAGAATGGAACCGGCGCTAAAGCACTGAAAGGGAAAGGACCTTTATTATTAGAGTTTCATTGCCAAATAGGCTCTCGGCAACGTGCTTCTCAACTTGAATACCAATTAAAACAATTGAAGAAAACGCAAAAAGAAAAGCTGATCAAAGACCAGCCTTCAGACATTGCGTTGTATTTAACACGATAGACAATCTGTTCGATTAAACCTCATCAAATAATGGCGAGAAATTCACTAAACCATGAATATTTTCAACATTACCATTATCGAGAGCATAGAACTGAAATGCCTCTTCGGTGTCAGGCCATTTGCAATGTAACCCTTGTGATTTTGCAGGAATAAAGCCTGACTTTTGATAGTACTCTGGCTCACCTAATACCACCACGGCGCCATAACCAAATTCATTTAGGCTATCTAACCCTTCATTAATCAGTTGGCGTCCAATACCTTGGTTCTGGAAATCAGGTGCAACAGCAAGAGGCGCAAGCCCTACCCATTGGCAATCGACACCATCAACATCAACGGGTGTAAAGCCAATGTAACCCATAACGTGGCCTTCATCATCGACTGCGACCATACCTAATGTCAGCAGTCCCTCTTCTCGTAAATGTCCCACTAAATCAGCTTCTGCACCTGTAGGAAACGCTTGACGTAAAAGGTTATCAATAGCTGGAATATCAACGGGAATTTCAACACGTATTAGCATGAAGTTGAGCTCAGTTCATGGCTGTGTAAAGTGTCTTCGGTTTCTTCTTGAAGCCCACTTTTTACAAACTCAGCCAGTTGTAATAAACCAAAACGCAACACAGATGGCATTGAGTCTAATTCAATTGCGTCCATCAGGTTCTTAACATATAACCCGAGTTCTGTATCACCCTCAATTTGTAGACGGCGTTGGAAAAATAAGGTGTCAGGATCTTCTTTGCGCGCAGCAATTAAAATAAGATCATTTGCATTTCCACTAAAGCTGACATCTTCTTTTTCTAAGCGACTGACCACTAATTTATCATCACAAACACTGATAAACCACTGTAAATGTAAGTCTCTTATCTCAACTTTTAGCCATTTATTTTCTAGAAAGTGTAAATCACCTTCCGCTAACGATTCACGAAATTGCCAGCTTAAAAACTGTTCTAAAATATCGCGTTGCAGAGCAAATGGGGTAACTTGTAAAGGGTAACGTAAAAAACGAGGTCCCTCTTTAACCAAATGGGTACGAATTTTGTTAAACACGTTCGGACTCCTATAAATAAAATTACGGGCTATTGTGCCAGATATAGACAGATATTCTGCGATCCTATATCAATATTCGGTTAATCCGTTGCTCACATTTTGTGTTCTTTGATTTTACTTAAGCAAAAAACGAAGTTCTCTGCCCTAAATCAAAACCTTTTTTTATCCTGCTTATTACAATTTCCGATCATTCTTAATTTCTAAAGGGAAGTGAAGATGGAATTGCTGTGCCCAGCGGGTAATTTACCTGCCTTAAAAGCGGCCATAGATAATGGTGCGGATGCCGTTTATATCGGCTTAAAAGATGATACTAATGCAAGACATTTTGCTGGTTTAAATTTCACAGAAAAGAAGTTACAAGAAGCGGTTAATTATGTTCATCGCCACCAGCGAAAATTACATATTGCAATAAACACCTTTGCTCACCCTGATGGATTTGAACGCTGGCAAAAAGCCGTTGATATGGCGGCATCTTTAGGAGCTGATGCTCTTATCTTGGCGGATATCGCCATGTTAGAGTACGCGGCAGAGCGTTATCCTCATATTGAACGTCATGTTTCAGTACAAGCCTCAGCAACCAATACACAAGCTATTGAGTTTTATCAACGTAACTTCGATGTGGCTCGTATTGTTCTTCCTCGTGTTCTATCTATTCATCAAGTCAAACAATTAGCACAAACTAGCCCTGTACCTTTAGAAGTTTTTGCCTTTGGCAGTTTATGTATTATGGCTGAAGGTAGATGCTATCTCTCTTCTTATTTAACAGGTGAATCGCCAAATACGGTAGGTGCTTGCTCTCCTGCACGTTTTGTACGTTGGCAACAAACACCACAAGGGATGGAATCTCGCCTTAATGATGTCTTGATAGACCGCTATTCACCTGATGAAAATGCAGGCTACCCAACACTGTGTAAAGGTCGCTATTTTGTTGATGATCACTGTTATCACGCATTAGAAGAGCCTACGAGCCTCAATACTCTTTCACTCTTACCTGAATTAATGGCGATGAATATTGCGTCAGTTAAAATCGAAGGTCGTCAACGTAGCCCTGCCTATGTAACAGAAGTGGCGAGAGTTTGGCGTGCAGCCATTGATCAATGTAAGAAAGATCCTCAAGGTTTTAGTACTAATCCACGTTGGATGAACGCGCTAGGAAAGATTTCAGAAGGAACACAAACAACACTGGGTGCTTATCACCGTAAATGGCAATAATAAGGATACGAAAATGAAATATGCATTAGGATCTGTACTTTATTATTGGCAAAAAGAGACACTTGAAGCGTTCTACGAAAAAGCAAAACAATGCGACGCTGATATTATTTATTTAGGCGAAACAGTTTGCAGTAAACGCCGAGAAACCAAGCCTCAAGATTGGATAAACCTCGCCAAAGAAGTCGCTAAAAGTGGCAAGCAAGTGGTTCTTTCTACCTTAGCGTTATTACAAGCACCTTCTGAATTGAAAGAAATTGCTAAGCTGGTTGATAACGGCGAGTTTTTAGTTGAAGCACATGATTTTGGCGTGATTAATATGCTTTACGAGCGTAATCTTCCTTTTGTTGCAGGCCACGGGCTTAACTGCTACAACGCTTATGCACTACGTTTGTTGCATAAACAAGGCATGATGCGTTGGTGTATGCCTGTTGAGCTTTCTCGCGAGTGGTTAAATAATCTTTTAAATCAATGTGAAAAATTAGGCATTCGCAATAAGTTTGAAGTTGAAGTATTGGCTTATGGGCATCTTCCTCTCGCTTATTCAGCACGTTGTTTTACTGCGCGTTCTGAAAATCGCTCTAAAGATGATTGTGAAACCTGTTGTCAAAAATACCCTCAAGGTCGTGAAGTATTATCACAAGAAAATCAGCAAGTGTTTGTGCTTAATGGCATTCAAACACAAAGTGGTTATTGCTATAACTTGGGTAACGATCAAGCTTCAATGGCAGGTTTAGTGGATATTATTCGCCTTTCACCTGAATCTGACGCTATTTTTGATACCTTGCAGCAATTTCGCCAAAATGAGCAAGGTCAACAACCTCTTACAACGATTCATCATCATGACTGTAATGGTTATTGGCGTAAGTTGGCAGGATTAGAATTGGTGGAGTAAGGATTTGGTGATAAATCCACTTCATCGCTATTTGTGAAGTGGATTCAAGAAATTTAACCCTTTTATTACAGATTACACTATTGAAGTTAGTTTAGAGTTCGCCTATTCTAAAACGGAGATATTTTGTACGATTAATAAATAAGTTACTCAATCATCAATAAAATCAACAATTCAAGGGGGGCTATATGAAAACAGAACATACTCGTTCTATACAAACTATTAGCCATTCTACTGAAATTATTAATACATTCGTTGATGATGTGACTAAGATTCATTTCTCAATCCATCGCCTTATCGTAAGACAACATCCTCATAAACAACTATTTATTGTCATTATCAAAAATGATCATAAAAGTAATAATTTTTATATTGTTCCATTTACCGAATTATCTTACCGAAAAGAAAAAATAAATATTATTGTTGATCCTTATACGCAGTATCCTGAATTAAATAAAAATATTATTCATCTTATTAAAAAGATTAAATCCTCTATTTTCTATTACATGTCTAAATATCAGAATTTATCAATTCATTAGTATAGTGAGAATGGAATGTCTCCAAACTTTACCAATAGTTATATCAAAGATCTCAGTAAGAAACCTGAATGTACAAAAGAAGAAGTCACTGAAGTCTTTTTTTATCTGACAAACGAGGGCGATTTATTAAAAATCACTGAATTTACTTTAATAGGTAGCGAGTATCATTACTATTCTGATATTGTCTTAATGGGTTGTAGCACTCAAGACTTCTATTCTAATTATTCATTATATTTACGAGAATTAGGCCATCTTGATTCACAAATAATTAATGTATTACTTGCATTAGAAATGCATGAAGAACAAGAGGATTGCCTTATAGGACGCATTGTTTATAACGATTTTACTTTTATTGATAATTTAGTCATAAAAATTGGAAAACAAATTAAAGGAATAACTATCCTTGAAGATTATAGATCAATAGGTATTGCTCGACATATTTATAAACGACTATTAATAAAATATGAATATCTTATCTGTGATAATTTGCAAACATTAGGGGGTGGATCATTATGGGTTTCAGGAATGACTAAAATTGGTGAAGTAAAGATATATGATACACTTAAAAAAACGTTTATAGATAAATTAAATCATTATGGATGTGGTGTCAGCGGTATTATTCCTTGGAGTTACCACGGTCTTTCATTAATAGATATTTCAAAATGGGAACCAAGAAAATTATCAATGGAGTGTTGCCACCACATAGTGAATATTATTAGTAAAGATAAGATCTACAATATTGATAAATAAAAAGCCCTTAAGGGCTTTTTATTTTGACTCACCACGATGATGTAACCAATGCTTAAATTGGTGTGTAATATGTCTTAACTCACCATTACGTAACATACCCACCAGCACACCTAATACCGTATAAATCACGCCTAAAACGAGCATCATCACGATATCACCCAATATACTTTGGAATGACAGCCCCATTTGGTTAATCCCTGCCATCGCGTTTACTGCCCATGTAGAAGGTAATGCAGATGAAATGGCAAATACCCAATCTGGCATTGCTTGTAATGGCCAGATCGTGCCAGAAATATAGAACACCGGCGTTGTCACAAAGGCTAGTGTCAGATAAATCATCTCAACACTGCGTAAGCATTCTGTAATTAACTTACCTAACCCTAAGACCGCTAATAAGAATGGGAAAGTCAGCATCCAAATCTGGTAAAGCGGCGCTTCTTGACGGTAACCCAATACCCACGGCCACAATGCAAAGAATACCGCAGATAAAAATAACCAAATCGGAATAAGTGCAGATAATGCCCCTAGATAAACCGCTAAAGGTGGCTTTCCTTTCGGGGTACTTCTCACCGCGATACTGACGCGGACACAAGCTATTAGAAGTGAGTGCTGTAATAGCATCACTAATAAGCCAGGGAAAATAATCGCAGCAAAACTTACCCCTGGGTTATACATCGCAATGGTTTCACCCTGAATAGGCTTTAATAGGATTTTTGATTGTTCAACACTAAAGCCTGCATTTCTCAAAATACGTCCATTGTAAGAATCTAATAACTGCTGATAAGCCAGCATCAACTCTTGTTGAATTTGCCCGCTAGCCAGACGATTTGTCGCATCACCAAATACAGGAACAGTAACATCTTTACCATTGAGTAGTTTTTTCTCAAAATCGGTTGGAACAATAATAATGGCAAATAACTCTCGCATAATCATATCGTGGCGAGCTTCATCTAAATTATCGTAATTCTTGATGCTTAATTTTGGTGTGGAGTTTAATGCGCGGATCAGTGAATAACTTGCAGGACTGTGATCTTGATTGATAACAGCCACAGGAAGATCCCACAGTACAGGCTTGGCATAAACCAAACTCATAATGCACAGAGAAACAATAAGTAACATCCACATGGGTTTTTCTAACATACCCAATAGAACACGCTTAAAGGTTTGGAAATACATTTGCATCATGCAACACCTACCTGTAATTCCAATCGTTTAAAAATACGTTTACGAACTAAGAAGGCGATAGCAAAAGGATAAATCAGCAAAAGTGAACACACATATAAAATACCTTGTAGTGATACTTCTCTTAAGAAGATATCAAACATCGCATTTAAGGCGTGCGTTAATGGTTCTAAGTTAGAGATGATCCTTGCAGGCAATATCATCGAAAGCTCGGGCACAGCCATGCCTGAAAATGCCAATGCGATACTCACCAACATACCTATCATACTGTATGCCGTTATCGCACTATTGGTAAACGCAAAGAGTAGCAACCCCACACTTTGAGCTGCAATAATATAGAAGAATCCCACTAATACCATGTATAGCGGATTACCGTTCACCTTTGCCCCTGAAAAATGCACTAATGCCGCGAGTTCGACAATTAATAAGGTTAAGAAAAACAGCGTATAAGGTGTAAGCTTCCCAATAAGCGCAAAAGTAAAAGGCTTAATATTCAGGAGCATATTTCCTCGTGACAAAGAATAAATAGTACAAGTCACGACGAACAGTTGGAGCATATGGATCGTAGCTGCAAATTGCTGGTAATAAATATAACTCCCGCTGGCATTAAACAAACTGTCATAAGAGAGCGTAACTTTTGCCAATGGTGGAACGGGCTTATTCATCTCTTGCGCTAAAACAGTGCGATATTGCGCATTAAGCTCTGCAATGAGTCCACTAAAGTCCTGAATCGCATAACTCCCCGCCGCATAATACAATCCGTTGTAATACATCCGTGTGGTCGGTTGCTTTCCTGCTAATACCTTACTTTCAAAGTGTCGAGGGATGGTCAGTATCGCGTAATCTTTTGCGCTACCTAATCGCTCCATTGCGGTGCGAGGATTACCGTCTAGCGTATTTAATTGCGCATGAGAGCCTGCATTTAGGTCTCTAATCAGGGTTCTTGATAATGGACTATTGTCATTATTGATCACGGAAACAGGCAAGTTCAGCAATGTGCCTTCAGAAAAGTTAGCACTAATTAACGTAAACAACATCAATGGAAACAGCCAGCTTAGCCAGTGAAAAACGGGGCTACGAACTGCCATATGAGTTTCTCGTGAAAATGCGCTACTAAAGCCACGCCAAGCTGCCTTTACTCTCATTATTCGTCCTTATTTATCCCAGCGCCATAATGCGCTCATACCAGGACGTAGCCCTTCAATTGGCGTAACAGGATACAGTCGGATTTCAAATGTTTTTAAATCGAAATCACCTGTTGCTCTTGTTGCTCTTTTTGTTGCGTAGTCGCCCATTGGGGCGATATAGCGAATCTCAGCTTCTACTTCTTTATTGCCTAATGCGGGAACCGTGATAGTAATGCGATCACCTTTACGAATATCCGCTAAAATATCTTCGCGGAGGTTATAAACAAAATAGGCATCAGGAATTCGGATCAGTGTAGCAAGTGGGCTATTCGCGTTAAAAAGCTCACCAATTTCCGCAGGAATAGGACCAACTTCACCATCAACTGGTGCTTTCACTTGTAAGTCATCTTGCTGAATTTTCAGCTCAATTAATTGTTGTTCTGCTTGTTGCACCGCCGCCGTATATTTGTGGCGTAATTCAATACGATCGCCATTTTGGGCTTCATCAAGCTCAGCTTGAGCGGCTCTTACACGTTGTGAAGCAACATCACGGCTACGGCGTGCATTATCAAGTTCTGTCGCTGATACATAGCCTTTATTCGCCACAGCACTGATACGCTGATAATCTCTTGTTGAATTTGCAGCTTCCACTTTTGCTTGAGATAACACGGCTTCTAGGTTACGAATACTCTCTTCTCTTGTGCCATGTAATGACAAATCTAATTGAGCTTGAGCTTGTGCTTTAGCGGCTTCAAGTGCGGCGACTTGTGCGTTGAGTTCAGGGCTTTCTAATGTGATCATCAATTGCCCCGCTTTTACATCATCACCTCGCTCTATATGGCGCTCAATCACACGACCTTTGGCTTTAGAGGCGACAATCACTTCCGGTGCATCCACTTCGCCTTGCAGTAATAAATATTGATTATGCGCGCGGAAAAGTATGGCTAATGCAATTAGTATTAGCATTAATAAAATAAGATAGATGGCTCTTTTTTTCATATAACGATTAGACCTTAATAGTGAAGTAGAACACTCACTGACGGAGTTATATTACACAATAACTCAGAATTTCTTTAAGAATTTTGTGCGCCAGATCACTGACGCAAAGGAATATTTTCTTTGAAAGTGCGATTAAGTTATTCTTATATCAAACTTTATCGCCTCATTAATAGCCCTGTTTTATCTGGTATTTTTATATTTATCAGATAGAAAAGAGAACGGTACTCAATACTTATGTACGAATTTGATCTTATTTTGCTGTTATTACAGCAAATGTGCGTTTATTTAATCATTGCTTGGTTTTTAAGCAAAACACCTTTATTTACGCCACTTTTACAGGTCACGATAAAACTTCCGCATAAGTTGATGTGCTACGTCATTTTCTCTATTTTTTGTATTATGGGCACCTATTTTGGGCTACATATTAATGATTCTATTGCCAATACGCGCGCCATTGGTTCGGTATTAGGCGGATTACTAGGTGGCCCTTATGTCGGCTTCCTTGTCGGTTTTACGGGAGGCTTACACCGTTATTCTCTGGGCGGTATGACCGCATTTAGCTGTATGGTGTCTACCATTGTCGAGGGATTAATTGGCGGATTAGTTCACCGTTATTACGTCAAACGCGGGCAAATGCACCGGATCTTTAATCCATGGACCGCAGCAGCCGTGACTTTCTTTGCCGAAATAATACAGATGAGCATTATCTTATTATTAGCTCGCCCATTTAATGAAGCGCTTGCCTTAGTGAAAGATATTGCAGCCCCAATGATTGTCGCAAATACCGTTGGTGCTGCGATGTTTATTCGAATATTACAAGATAGACGGGCAATATTTGAAAAATATACCAGTGCATTTTCAGCTCAAGCATTAAAAATTGCCGTTTGTACCGAAGGTATTTTGCGTAAAGGGTTTAATCAAGATAATAGCACTCGAGTGGCAAAAGTCATTTATCAAGAACTAAGAGTCAGTGCCGTTGCGATTACAGATAGAGAAAAACTCCTCGCCTTTATTGGTATTGGCGCTGATCATCATTTACCGGGTACACCTATTTCATCAGAACAATCCAAGCAAGCCATCAATAATAATGAAGTTGTTTATGCAGATGGTAATGAAACACCTTACCGTTGTACGCTTTCACCCCATTGCAAACTTGGCTCAACCTTAGTTATTCCATTGAGAGGCGAAAATAACCAAGTCATTGGCACAATAAAACTTTATGAAGCTAAAAATCGCCTATTTAGTTCTATTAACCGAACCCTAGGTGAAGGGATTGCAAGTCTATTATCTGCACAAATTCTGGCTGGACAATATGAGCGAAATAAGCAATCTCTTTTAGAATCAGAGATTAAACTTCTCCATGCGCAAGTGAATCCCCACTTTCTTTTTAATGCATTAAATACACTACAAGCAGTTATTCGACGTGATAGCGAACAAGCAAAGCAATTAGTGCAATTTCTCTCTGCTTTCTTTCGTAAAAATTTAAAAAGACCTGAAGCAGTTGTGACATTAAGTGATGAAATTGAACATGTGAATGCCTATTTGCAAATCGAAAAAGCCCGTTTTCAGGAACGATTACACATCGATATTCAAATTCCTGAAAGCCTAGCGAATGCCCGTTTGCCTGCTTTTTCGCTTCAACCAATGGTCGAAAATGCAATTAAACATGGAACGTCACAGTTATTAGATACAGGAAAGATTACAATTAGAGCACACCAAGAGCACCATTTAATTATTATTGAAATCTGTGATAATGCGGGGCTTTATCAACCCCAATGCCCTTCTCATGAATTAGGCTTAGGAATGAGGCTGGTGGATAAACGATTAAAATTACGCTATGGCGAACTTTATGGTGTTTTAGTGGAATGCCAAGCTGATGAATATACAAAGGTGAAAATTTGCTTACCTCTAGAAAAAAGCATGGATAACGTTGCATAACAATGAATATATTAATCGTTGACGACGAGCCATTGGCTCGTGAAAATTTACGTTGTTTACTTGAAGTCGAAAAGGATATTCATATTGTTGGTGAATGCAGTAATGCAATTGAAGCCATAGGAGAGATACACCGTAAAAAGCCCGATGTTGTCTTTCTTGATATTCAAATGCCACGCATTACAGGGCTTGAAATGGTCACAATGCTTGATCCTGAACATCGCCCGTATATCGTCTTTTTAACCGCATTTGAAGAGTATGCGATCCAAGCTTTTGAAGAGCACGCCTTTGATTATCTACTCAAACCTTTAGAGCAAGAGCGCCTAACAAAAACATTAAACCGTTTACGCCAAGGTAATAAGCAGAATATTGATCTCTTAGCTCCTCCTGAAGAACGTTTAAAATGTATTCCTTGTACAGGTCATAGCCGTATTTGGTTAATGCCCATTGATGAAGCGGTATTTGCAACATCAAGGCTCAGTGGGGTTTATGTAACCAATAATCAAGGTCAAGAAGGCTTTACAGAATTAACATTACGCACGTTAGAAACACGAACACAACTGGTTCGTTGTCATCGCCAATATTTAGTGAATATGGATTATGTTAATGAGATTGTTTTTGTCGATAATGGGCAAGCGGAATTGATATTACACAATAACAGCCAAATTCCTGTCAGCCGCCGATATTTAAAGCCATTAAAAGAAGCTATTGGCTTAAGTTAATTTATTATAAATTAAAATCTGCACGTAAATCTAACCGATTTACTTGAATAAGTTTTCCTATTATTTATATTGACAGAAATGTGTCGTAATAAATTTTATATTACTAATCAAATGATAAAAAAAACCAGCCAACTTTCATTGACTGGTTTTATTTTTTTGTCATCAACTCAATTTAAAATTAAGTTAATTACCCACTCTTATTGGTTATGAGAGCTGCTACGGCGGCGTGGTGTGCCTTCGTTGTTACGACTGCGGAAGTTACCGCGCTCGCCACCACGATCGTTGCTACGCTCACCACCACGGTCGTTATTACCACGACGTTGTGGTTGATCACCATTGTTAAAACGACGACCACCTTGTGGCTGACCATCACGACGGCTGTTATTACGACGCTCACGGAAAGGCTGAGATTGAGCATCACCCACTAATTGCATATTCAGTGGTTTGTTCATAATACGCGTGCGTGTGAAATGGCTTAATAAATCTGTTGGCATACCTTTTGGTAATTCGATGGTTGAGTGAGAACCATACAGTTTGATATTACCAATGTAACGGCTGCTGATATCGCCTTCGTTAGCAATCGCACCAACGATATGACGCACTTCAACACCATCATCACGACCCACTTCGATACGGTATAAATCCATCTCGCCAGCATCACGACGTTCACGACGAGGAGAACGCTCGCGATCGTTATCACCGCGACGGCGATCATCACCACGACGATCGTCACGATCGTTGAATTCACGACGAGGACGACGAACTGGATCTGGTGGCAGAATAAGAGCACGCTCACCTTGAGCCATTTTCAGTAATACCGCAGCCAGTGTTTCCATATCCAGCGCTTCTTCACCTTGTGGCGCTAATTTAGGTAACAGAGCACGATATTGGTCAAGGTTGCTAGTTTCTAATTGTTGTGCGATTTGCTGTGCAAATTTTTCCTGACGACGTTGGCTGATAAGCTCTGCATTTGGCAGTTCTACTTCAGGAATAGTCATCTTCATTGTACGTTCGATATTACGCAGTAAACGGCGCTCACGGTTATCAACGAATAAAATTGCACGGCCAGCACGACCCGCACGACCAGTACGCCCAATACGGTGAACATAAGATTCTGAATCCATTGGGATATCATAGTTCACAACAAGGCTGATACGGTCAACGTCAAGACCACGAGCAGCAACGTCAGTTGCAATTAAAATATCTAAACGACCATTTTTCAGACGCTCTAATGTTTGCTCACGCAGTGATTGGTTCATATCACCATTTAACGCTGCGCTGTTATAGCCGTTACGCTCTAAAGCTTCAGCAACTTCTAATGTTGCGTTTTTAGTACGAACGAAAATAATTGCCGCATCAAAATCTTCAGCTTCTAAGAAACGAATTAACGCTTCATTTTTACGTGCGCCGAATGTCATCCAATAGCTTTGGCTAATGTCTGGACGTGTCGTTACGCTACTTTGAATGCGCACTTCTTTAGGATCATTCATAAAGCGACGTGTAATACGACGAATTGCTTCTGGCATTGTTGCAGAGAACAGTGCAGTTTGGTGTTCTGCTGGGATCTTACTTAAAATGTTTTCAACATCTTCAATAAAGCCCATACGTAACATTTCATCAGCTTCATCTAATACTAAGCCTTTCAGTTTAGATAAGTCTAATGTGCCACGGTTTAAATGGTCTAATAAACGACCTGGTGTACCCACAACAACTTGTGGACCTTGACGTAACGCGCGTAATTGCACGTCGTAACGCTGACCACCATACAGTGCAACAACATTTACTTTTGGTAAGTGTTTAGAAAAATCTTCAATTGCTTCAGCAACCTGAACCGCAAGTTCACGAGTAGGTGCTAAAACTAAAATTTGTGGTGCTTTTAATGATTCATCAAGATTGTGTAATAAAGGCAGGCTAAATGCGGCAGTTTTACCACTACCTGTCTGTGCCATACCTAAAACATCATTGCCGTTTAAAAGGAAAGGAATACATTGTTGCTGAATTGGAGAAGGCTTCTCGTAGCCTAAGTCATTCAGTGCAGTCAAAATAGGTGCTGATAAACCTAGATCAGCAAAAGTCATATCGGTTTCAGTAGTCATGTCACTGTGCCTCATTCATTATGGCAGCCAGTTGACATAACATACCGCATGGTTTGTCGGTCTTTATCATCTAAAATGTGAACTGGCTCAAATTATATTATTAAACGAACAAACAAGCCCTCATCCTATGTAGATGATGGCTTTCAAACTGATCAGAGAAATGTTCGTCAGCTATTGCTGGTCCGATTCCGCTAGGTCTTCTTGTTGGCCTAACAGTGCTAATTCCAACAATGCGTAGCGGTGCTCAACAAAGTTATGTGCGTTGTTGGCAACCGTCAGCTTGAATAACGCTTCTGCGCTATCCATGTCCCCCAGACTTAGGTAATACTTACCTAAATAGAAGTTAGTTTCACTAAGATGCTCAGCGAGCGAAGTGTTATCGGTTGAAGCCTCATTTAGTTTCAACATTAATGTTTTCTCATTAATATCGCCTAAATAAAACTCAACTATATTCCATCCCCATTGCCCCGTTTTATCCGCCTGCTGGTATCGCTGTTTTAGCTGTTGTTTAGCCAAATCAGTGTTTATCTCTTTTTCTACAAGATATAACCAAAGCGAACGAATGGGATCATTTGGATCGACCTGATAAAACGCCTGCAGATCATCCTGCGCCAATTTCAATCGGCCACCGTAGTACGAAGCGATACCACGATTAAAACGCGCATTATTGTAAGTTGGATCAAGCTCTAAAACAGAATCAAACGCTTCATAAGCAGCATCGTAATTCGCTGCCTGCGTAAAATAGATACCTAGAAAATTAAAAATTTCTAGCATATCTGGTCGTATTGATAGCGCCATTGAAAAATCATTGCGCGCTAAAGCTCGTAAACCGAGACTATCATACAGCACACCACGCTCATATAAAAGCTGTGCGTATTCATCTTCAGTTAATGAGCGGCTCGCTAAGATTTGTTCTATACGAGCCAATATCACTTCTTGTTGTAAAGAAGGCTGCAATGGTGTGGCAAAAATCGCATTCTGACGCCACTCTGGACTAGTGCTGCATCCGGAAATAAAGATGAAAACAGCAATAGAACAACTGCGCAGAAATGTTTTCATTTCTCACTCCCAAAGTCAGACCTTTCAACAAAAAGCGTTCTAGACGTCCTACTTGTCAATCATAATAAGTCTCTACCGATACCTATGTCTAGATATCGGTAGTAGAATATCATTAATTCGCAGAATCTTCAGAAGAAGTTTCTGTTGCTTCCTGCTGATTAGCTTGAGCTTCTTTCATGCTTAAGCGAATACGGCCTTGACGGTCAATTTCCAGTACTTTAACTGGAACTTCTTGACCCATTTCCAAGTAGTCACTCACTTTCTCAACGCGTTTGTCTGCGATTTGAGAAATATGAACCAGACCTTCTTTGCCGCCACCGATAGCAACGAATGCACCGAAATCTACAATACGAGTTACTTTACCGTTGTAGATACGACCCACTTCAACTTCAGCAGTAATTTCTTCGATACGAGCGATAGCTTGTTTTGCTTGATCGCCACTTGTTGCAGCAATCTTCACTGTACCATCATCTTCGATTTCGATAGTTGTGCCAGTTTCTTCCGTTAATGCACGGATAACAGAACCGCCTTTACCGATAACGTCTTTGATCTTGTCTGGATTAATTTTGATAGTGTGAATGCGCGGTGCGAATTCAGAAATATCAGCACGAGGTTGGCTAATTGCATCTTCCATTACGCCTAAAATGTGTAGACGTGCGCTTTTCGCTTGGTTTAATGCAACTTGCATGATTTCACGAGTGATACCTTCGATTTTGATATCCATCTGTAATGCGCTGACACCGTTACGGCTACCCGCAACTTTAAAGTCCATATCGCCTAAATGGTCTTCATCACCCAGAATATCGGAAAGAACAACAAAGTTGTCGCCTTCTTTTACTAGACCCATTGCAATACCTGCAACAGATTCTTTAATTGGTACACCTGCATCCATCAGTGCTAAAGAAGCACCACAAACAGATGCCATTGAAGATGAACCATTTGATTCAGTGATTTCAGAAACCACACGAACGGTATATGGGAATTCTTCAATTGTTGGCATTACTGCTAACACACCACGTTTTGCTAAACGGCCATGACCGATTTCGCGACGTTTTGGTGAACCCATCATGCCGGTTTCACCAACAGAGTATGGAGGGAAGTTATAGTGCAGTAAGAATGTATCAGTGTGCTCACCCATGATGTCATCAATAGTTTGAGCATCACGCGCAGTACCTAATGTAGCAGTGACCAGAGCCTGAGTTTCACCACGAGTAAACAGTGCTGAACCGTGAGTACGTGGTAATAAGCCAGTGCGAATGTCTAATGCACGTACCATGTCTTTTTCACGGCCATCAATACGTGGTTCGCCAGCTAATACGCGAGCACGAACGATGTTTTTCTCAAGACCTGAGAAGATTTCACTGATTTCAGCTTCATCTAAAGTTTCATCTTCAGCGACTAACGTCGCAATAACTTCATCACGGATAGCTTCGATTTGTTCATAACGCTCTTGTTTCTCAGTGATACGGTAAGCATCACCAATGCGAGCTTGTGCTAATTGTGCAATGCGGTCATGTAAAGGTTGGTTGATAGCTTCTGGCGCCCAATCCCATTTCTCTTTACCAACTTCTGCAACTAATGCATTGATGTTTTCGATCACGACTTGTTGTTGATCATGACCAAATACTACTGCACCTAACATTTCTTCTTCTGATAATAAATCAGCTTCTGATTCTACCATCAGTACCGCACCCGCAGTACCTGCAACCACTAAGTCTAATTTGCTAACTTTCAGCTCATCAACAGTTGGGTTTAGAACATATTGTCCATCGATAAAACCAACACGCGCACCACCGATAGGGCCATTAAATGGAACACCTGACAGCGCTAATACCGCAGAAGCACCAATCATTGCAACGATATCTGGGTTAACTTGTGGGTTAACTGAAACAACGGTAGCAACGATTTGAATTTCGTTTAAGAAACCTTCTGGGAATAATGGGCGTAAAGGGCGGTCAATTAAACGTGCAATCAACGTTTCGCCTTCACCAGGACGACCTTCACGACGGAAGAAGCTACCTGGGATACGACCAGCAGCGTATGAACGCTCTTGGTAGTTAACAGTTAATGGGAAGAAATCTTGTCCAGCTTTAACTTTTTTCTTTGCAACAACGGTAACAAAAACAGCAGTGCCGTCCATGTCAACCATAACAGCGGCTGTTGCTTGACGAGCCATCATACCTGTTTCTAACGAAACAGTATGTTGACCGTATTGAAATTTACGAACTGTAGGATTCAGCAAAATAATATCCTTTATCTTATTGTCGCCAGATGTTTAGCGACGATGAATGATCTTTTCTCCGCTACGTCCCCTCGCGACTAATGAAAATATTAACCATTTAATGATAAATACTTTCATTAGCCGCGCGAATTGTCGTAACTAGAGAGACTAAATAACAATCACCACATTAAAACATAACGACTAATATTAAAAATAGCACTTTTTAGTAGAAAAGGGGCCAACAGGCCCCTTTCCACTGAAACTCGCTTGATTAGCGACGCAGACCTAAACGTTCAATCAGTGCAGAGTAACGAGCAACATCTTTACGTTTCAGGTAGTCCAGCAGATTACGACGGCTGGAAACTTTACGCAGCAGACCACGACGGCTGTGGTGATCTTTTTTGTGCTCTGAAAAGTGACCTTGCAGGTGGTTGATTTCTGCAGTCAGCAGTGCAATCTGAACTTCGCTTGAGCCAGTATCGTTAGCATCACGACCAAATTCAGCAACGATTTGTGCTTTCGCTTCAGTACTTAGAGACATAATAAACTCCAAATTAAGTAAAATTTTCAGATAGCCAATCTCTAATTCAGCTATCCAACTCAGCCACCTAAACAGATAGCCGCATTATTCTACGCTTCAAACACTTTTAGCGCAAGATTGCTATTAAGTGTTATCTTGTGCGCTATAGTCTACAACCACTCTTTTCGGAGCAACTAGGCCATCTTTAATGATAGCAAGGCCAATGAATTTTTTTTCATCGCCTTCAGTTACTCTTACCCATTCGCCTTCATTGATGTCATGATTAACACGAACAGGCTGCCCCAGCTTGAGATAACCCGCAATAATCGTGGTCAAATTCACAACAGGGAAATGTGCAACAGCGGTATCCATAGGTAATAACAGTGCATCAAGTGCTAAGAAAGGATCTTCTTGAGCAGCTTGTGCATTCTCTATCATCTCTCTTAATTGCTCTAACGTGACCATTCGCTCTTTAGGATAATCTGCGACTTCTAATCGACGTAAGAAAATAACGTGAGCACCACATTGTAATTTCTCACCAAGATCATCAATAATTGTTCGAATGTAAGTACCTTTAGAACAATGAATTTCTAGCTCTAGCTCATCACCTTCCCAGCGAATAAACTGAAGTTCATAAACCGTGATGGGTCTTGCTTCACGCTCAACCTCAATACCTTGTCGAGCGTATTCGTAAAGCGGTTTACCTTGATGTTTTAAAGCGGAATACATTGAAGGGATTTGCAATGTTTCGCCGCGAAAACTCTCTAAGGCATCATCTAAAGCCTGCTGTGTAAATTGTACTGGGCGCTCTTGAATAACCTCACCATGTGCATCAGAGGTATCTGTTCGTTGCCCTAAACGTGCAATAACACGATAACGCTTATCAGAATCCAATAGAAACTGTGAAAATTTTGTTGCTTCACCTAAACAAATAGGGAGCATACCTGTTGCTAAAGGATCCAATGCCCCTGTATGCCCAGCCTTACTGGCATTAAACATACGGCGGACTTTTTGGAGTGCATCGTTAGAGGAAATATCTTGGGGTTTATCGAGTAGCAATACGCCGTTAATCTCACGCCCCTTACGACGACGCCCCATTATTTATCCTCTTTATGACGACGCTCTTCATCGCTTTTAACGACGTTAGAAACTAAGTTAGACATACGCATACCTTCAACTAATGAGTTGTCATAAGCAAATGTCAGTTCAGGCACAATACGTAAACGCATCGCTTTACCTAATAAAGAACGAATAAAACCAGCGGCTTCATTAAGTGCAGTTAAACCCTCTGCAACCATCTCTTCTTCGCTTTTTTCACCACCTGATAAGTTTAAAAAGGTGACAAATACTTTGGCATAAGCCAAATCACGAGAAATTTCAACGCCAGAAACCGTTGCCATTCCAATACGAGGATCTTTGACTTCGCGTTGTAAAATGATGGCGATTTCTTTTTGCATTTCCTGAGAAACACGCTGACTGCGGCTAAAATCTCTTGCCATTTTATCTCTCCCTGACAATAGGGTATCGCCCTGATTGTCATTGTTAATTCAAATCTAAAATCAATGATATCTAAAGAGTATACATGAAGTGGTATTTAACAACCGCTTTCTCTGATTTCTTTCTTTAGAAATAAAAAGTTTCTTTGGTGCTATTTTACCCTGTTATTTCACTTTCATAAATTACTGAAAGGCAATCTATTTCGGTTATGTTGAAAAATGGAGAGGAAATAAAAGGAGAATACAGCAAAGAAAGGAATAAGAAGGGAGCCCTTGAGCTCCCCTTTAAAACAAGACGTACTAAATTAATCAATAGAACGTTTGATTTCGATAACTTGGAAGACTTCAATCATGTCGCCAACACGAACATCGTTGTAGTTTTTCACACCGATACCACATTCCATGCCGTTACGTACTTCGTTGACGTCATCTTTAAAGCGACGCAGTGACTCAAGTTCGCCTTCATAGATAACCACGTTATCACGTAGAACACGAATTGGGTTATTACGTTTGATGTTACCTTCAACCACCATACAGCCCGCAATCGCGCCGAATTTAGGTGATTTAAACACATCACGGACTTCTGCAAGACCCATGATTTCTTGTTTATATTCAGGTGCCAACATACCGCTCATTGCCAGTTTGATTTCGTCAATCAGGCTATAGATAACGGAGTAGTAACGTAAATCAACGCTTTCTTGTTCAATGATACGGCGAGCAGATGCATCAGCACGAACGTTGAAGCCAAGAATGATTGCGTTAGAAGCCGCTGCTAATGTTGCGTCAGTTTCGGTGATACCACCTACGCCTGAACCGATGATTTTCAGTTTAACTTCATTAGTAGACAGTTTAACTAAGGCATCAGTAATCGCTTCACAAGTACCTTGAACGTCTGTTTTCAGAACGATGTTCAGTTCAGAAGTTTTACCTTCTTCCATGTTAGCGAACATGTTTTCCAGTTTAGATTTCTGCTGACGAGCCAGTTTAACATCGCGGAATTTACCTTGACGGTATAATGCAACTTCACGCGCTTTCTTCTCGTCACGAACAACCGTTGCTTCATCACCCGCAGAAGGAACGTTAGACAGACCTAAGATCTCAACTGGCATTGATGGACCAGCAGATTGAACGTCTTGACCTAATTCGTTACGCATCGCACGAATACGACCGTATTCGAAACCACACAGAACGATGTCGCCTTTATTCAGTGTACCTTCACGGACAAGAATAGTTGCAACTGGGCCACGGCCTTTATCAAGGTAAGATTCGATAACAACACCGCTTGCCATACCTTCTTTAACTGCTTTCAGTTCAAGAACTTCAGCTTGTAAAAGAATAGCATCCAGCAGTTCGTCAATACCTAAACCTTGTTTTGCAGATACGTGCATAAACTGAGTTTCGCCGCCCCACTCTTCTGGCAAGATGCCATATTGAGACAGTTCAGTTTTAACGCGATCTGGATCAGCTTCGTGTTTATCAATCTTGTTCACTGCAACAACAACAGGTACGTTTGCAGCTTTTGCGTGTTGGATTGCTTCGATAGTTTGTGGCATTACACCATCATCTGCCGCAACAACCAGAACAACGATATCCGTTACCTGAGCACCACGAGCACGCATTGAAGTAAACGCGGCGTGACCTGGAGTATCTAGGAAGGTGATTTCACCTTTGTCAGTCTTAACGTGGTAAGCACCGATATGCTGGGTGATACCACCCGCTTCGCCTGATGCTACTTTCGTTGAACGAATGTAGTCCAGTAATGATGTTTTACCGTGGTCAACGTGACCCATGATAGTTACAACTGGTGCACGAGATACTGCGCTTTCTTCGCCAGTATCACGATCGCTCATGACTTGTTCTTCTAACTCGTTTTCACGACGTAAGATAACTTTATGACCCATTTCTTCAGCAACAAGCTGTGCAGTTTCTTGGTCTAAAACCTGATTAATGGTCGCCATAGCACCCATTTTCATCATAGTTTTGATAACTTCAGACCCTTTTACTGCCATTTTGTTAGCAAGTTCAGCAACAGAAATAGTCTCACCGATGATAACATCACGGTTTACAACAGCAGCTGGCTTATTGAAGCCTTGCTGTAATGAGCTACCTTTACGCTTACCTTTCTTGTTTGTACGACCAGCAGCGCGTGCTTCTTCACGATCTGCTTTTTCAGAATGGCGGTTGTTTTTCTTAGGACGAGGAGCCTTAGCGTTGCGACCACGACCGCGGCCACCTTCAACTTCAGCATCACTTTCATCTTCTGCATCACGAGCATAACGTGATGTTGTTACATGATAGTCTGAGCCTTCAGTTTCTGGTGCTTTAGGTTCAGCAGTCCATTTTTCAGCATTTTCTTCAGCTAAACGACGTGCTTTTTCTGCTGCAACTCGTGCTTCTTCTTCCGCTTTACGGCGCTGTGTTTCTTCCGTTTTACGCTTCAGTTCAGCCTGTTCAGCATTGCGACGTGCTTTTTCCTGATCTGCTGCTTTATCAGCTTTTGGTTTATCGTTTTGTTTCACTTTATCTTTTTCCGCTGCTTCGCGCTTAGCTAATTCCGCTGCTTCACGTTTTGCTTCTTCAGCGTCACGTTTTGCTTTTTCTTCGGCGTCTTTCTTTGCCTTTTCAGCTTCACGTTTTGCTTTTTCTTCAGCTTCGCGCTGTGCTTTCTCTTGTGCTTCGCGCTGGGCTTTTTCTTCGGCTTCGCGATGCGCCTTTTCTTCCGCTTCACGCTGAGCTTGCTCATCCGCTTGCGCTTTTTCAACGGCGTCACGGTTCACATAAGTGCGTTTTTTGCGGACTTCGATGGCTACTGATTTACTTTTGCCACCTGTACCAGGAACACTTAACGTACTACGCACTTTGCGTTGTAACGTTAATTTTTCTGGTTGGTTGGTTGATACGTCTTTATCACGATTCAACCAAGCCAGTAAGGTTTCTTTCTCTTTTTGGGAGACAGAATCAGAGACGGTCTTCTTAATACCGGCATCAGCAAATTGCTGTACCAAACGTTCAACCGGTGTCTGAATCTCTTCTGCCAGTGATTTTACTGTTTCATCTGTCATTCTGTTCCTTCCTGCTCAGTTGTTACGCATCATTCCCAAACCAGCAGATATTACGTGCGGCCATAATGAGTTCGCCTGCGCGCTCACTATTTAAACCTTCAATATCAGTTAGGTCGTCGATACCCTGTTCGGCAAGATCTTCCAGTGTGCAGATACCACGGGCAGCTAGATCAAATGCTAAAGAGCGCTCCAATCCTTCGAGAGCTAATAAGTCCTCGGCTGGCTGGTTATCGCCTAGGCTTTCTTTTTGAGCCAATTCAATCGTTGTTAGTGCAGCTTTTGCTCTTTCACGTAGAGCTTCAACGGTATCTTCATCTAATCCGTCAATAGCCAGCAGTTCACTGATTGGCACATAAACTAACTCTTCAAGGGTAGAGAAACCTTCTTCAACTAAAACAGTTGCGAAGTCTTCATCAATGTCGAGATGCTTAGTAAATACTTCAATGGCTGCGTTTGCTTCTGCCTGATGTTTTGCATTCAGTTCATCAGCAGTCATGACATTTAATTCCCACTTGTCATCACCACGATGTTTTTTCAGTAACTGTGCTGCCAGACGAACGTTTTGACCATTACGGCCGATTGCCTGTGCAAGGTTACTGCTTTCAACTGCAACATCCATTGTACATTTGTCTTCATCGACAACAATAGAAGCAACATCTGCCGGAGCCATTGCATTAATGACGAATTGTGCAGGATTATCATCCCACAGAACAATATCAATTCGCTCGCCGCCCAATTCGCTGGAAACGGCTTGTACACGCGCACCACGCATACCAACACAAGCACCCACAGGGTCAATACGCTTGTCGTTAGTTTTTACTGCGATTTTGGCACGAGAACCTGGATCACGCGCTGCAGCTTTAATTTCAATGATTTCTTCGCCAATTTCTGGTACTTCAATACGGAAAAGTTCAACCAGCATTTCAGGGCGAGAGCGTGTCACGAAAAGTTGTGCACCACGGGTTTCTGTACGTACGTCGTATAAAACACCACGTAAACGGTCACCTGGACGGAAGTTTTCACGCGGTAACATATCTTCACGTAAAATAACCGCTTCAGCGTTGTTGCCTAAGTCTAAAGTGATATTTTCACGATTCACTTTCTTCACAACACCCGTGATAATTTCGCCGAGTTGTTCGCGGAATTGATCAACAACCATTGCTCTTTCAGCTTCACGTACTTTTTGTACGATAACTTGTTTAGCGGTTTGTGTTGTAATACGGTCGAAAGTGACAGATTCAATCTGATCTTCAATATAACCACCTAGTTCAATACTAGGATCTTCATATTGAGCAGCTTCGAGTGTAATTTCACGAGTTGGTTGAGTCACTTCATCAACAGCAACCCAACGACGGAATGTATCAAAGTCACCGGTTTTACGGTCGATACATACACGAACGTCAATTTCTTGCTCGTATTTTTTCTTAGTTGCTGTCGCTAGTGCGGTTTCCAGTGCTTCAAAAATCTTTTCACGAGGAAGAGATTTTTCGTTAGAGACCGCTTCCACAACAGCCAGAATCTCTTTGTTCATCCTAGTTGCCTCTTCAAAACTTAAAAGTGGGGTACCAGGTTAGCTTTCTGGATGTTGCTCAGTGCGAACACTTCGTCTTTACCATCCACAGTAACCGTGATCATTTCGCCAGCGACAGACTTAATAATGCCCTGCCATTTACGGCGGTTTTGCATTGCAATTCGTAATACGATAGCGGCTTCTTCGCCGATAAATTGCTCATAATGCGTTGCAGTGAATAAAGGTCGTTCTAAACCAGGAGAAGAAATCTCAAGGTTATAAACTGTTTGAATTGGATCTTCAACATCCAGCACAGCACTGACCTGGTGGCTAACATCAGCACAATCATCAACAGTGATACCGTCTTCACTATCAATATAGATGCGCAATGTTGATTCTCGGCCACGAATAAACTCAAGACCGACAAATTCAAAGCCTAATGCTTCTACTGGTGCTGAAACCATCGCTGTTAATTTTTGCTCTAATGTGGACAAACCCACCCCCAAGGCATAAAAAAAGGGCCTATAGCCCAGTATTCTATTCTCTGATAACAAAAAACCCCGAAATTCGGGGCTTTATGCAACTGGACCCTGTAACTTGCCATTCGAGAATAACCTCTTCTTACGGCACATTCCACTCAGGATCATAATCGGTTCAACAAGATGATTAATGAGAAAAGTGCTGTATTGTTAGAAGTGGTTGCGGGGGCCGGATTTGAACCGACGACCTTCGGGTTATGAGCCCGACGAGCTACCAAGCTGCTCCACCCCGCGTTCGAAAAACGTGGCAAATTTTACGCTGATAACAAGCAAAACGCAAGCTATCTGGAATAATGGTGCCGAGAACGGGACTTGAACCCGTACGCCCGTTTTATAGGCACTACCACCTCAAGGTAGCGTGTATACCAATTTCACCACCTCGGCACTTAATGAGACTGTTACTGCGTAAAAATTAACAATCTCATTTAAATCTTTACTTAGTTTACTGCGGAATATCTGTATTTGCTGGCGCTACAGGCGCTGCTAATTGCTCAGCTTTTTTAGCTTCTTCTGTAGTCTGCTCGATAGACATCCATTTGCTGTCTTCACGCACAGTTTTATTGGCACTTAGATTACCTAAAATAAGGGCAAGTACAATAAAAGCTGTCGCTAAAACAGCGGTCATACGGGTCATAAAGTTAGCTGAACCGCTTGAACCAAATACTGTACCGGAAGCACCTGCACCAAAAGAAGCGCCCATATCAGCACCTTTACCCTGCTGTAACAGGATCAGACCAACTAGCCCTGTTGCTACAATGATAAGAATAACAATGAGTGCCGTATACATTTGCGTTACCTTTTCTATGGAACTTATCGTCTTAACGATAACCTTCGATTGCTTCACCCGCTTTAGTTCAAGACCTTACTAAGCGGGTGTGAATACTAACCAAAGCTGAACTGACAAGCAAGGTTATTTTTCTACAAAGTGATTGATTGAAGAAAAAAGCATCAATTAACCAACGTGCTTCACAGCGTCAGCAATACGATTTGCCATCGCAGTGACTTGTTCTTCATTTTCACCTTCAACCATGACACGAATTAAAGGTTCTGTTCCTGATTTACGCAGTAATACACGACCTTTACCAGCCAGTTCTTCTTCAACCGCTTTAGCGACTTTCTGAACTTCAGGTGTTTGTAGCGGATCGTGGCTACCGGTAAAGCGAACATTCACTAAAATTTGTGGTAATAGTTTCATGCCACTACATAGATCATGCAGACTCATATGGTTACGCACCATTGCACTTAAAACTTGTAATCCTGCAACAATACCATCACCAGTAGTCGTTTTATCTAATAAAATAATGTGGCCTGAGTTTTCAGCACCTAAACGCCAGCCTTTCTCTTGTAATTTTTCAAGCACATAGCGGTCGCCCACTTTTGCTCTTACAAAAGGAATACCCAGTTGTTTAAGTGCAATCTCTAATCCCATATTGCTCATTAGAGTACCAACTGCGCCACCGCGTAATTGACCTTGGCGTAACGCTTCTCTCGCAATAATGTAGAGAATTTGGTCACCATCAACTTTTAGACCTTGATGGTCAACCATGATGATACGGTCGCCGTCACCATCAAAAGCTAAACCAACATCAGCGCCTTCTTCTAATACGCGTTTTTGCAACATACGAACATCTGTTGCGCCGCACTCTTCGTTGATATTGATACCCGTTGGATCACAGCCAATAGTGATCACTTCAGCACCTAATTCACGAAATACGTTTGGTGCAATATGGTATGTTGCACCATGAGCACAATCGACAACCACTTTTAGACCATTAAGATTGTTTTCATTTGGGAAAGTCCCTTTACAGAATTCAATATAACGACCTGCCGCATCCACGATACGATTTGCACGACCAAGCTCTGCTGATTCAACACAGGTAATTGGCTTTTCCATTTCAGCTTCAATGGCTTCTTCTACTTCATCTGGTAATTTTGTACCATCAATAGAGAAGAATTTGATCCCGTTATCGTAATAAGGGTTATGAGAAGCTGAAATAACAATCCCTGCTTCAGCACGGAATGTACGCGTTAAATAAGCAACAGCAGGTGTTGGCATTGGCCCTGTAAATGAGGCGGATAAACCTGCCGCTGCTAAACCAGCTTCTAATGCAGATTCCAGCATATAGCCTGAGATACGTGTATCTTTACCAATAATGATTTTACGAGAGCCATGACGTGCTAATACTTTGCCCGCAGCCCAACCCAGTTTTAATACAAAATCAGGTGTAATTGGACTATCACCTACTTTTCCACGGATACCATCTGTTCCAAAGTATTTACGTTCGCTCATTCATTATTTTCCTTTGCAGAAAGAGTCGCTTGTACGATTTTCATCGCATCAACCGTCTCTTTAACATCGTGTACACGAATAATTTGTGCGCCTTGCATCGCTGCAATGACTGCGCATGCCACGCTACCAGCAACACGCTCTTGTGGTGGTACATTCAATAGTTGTCCAACCATTGATTTGCGTGACATTCCGGCAAGTATGGGTAAACCAAAGTGATGAAGTTCACTTAGGTGTGCTAATAATTGGTAATTATGCGCTAAATTTTTACCAAAGCCGAATCCTGGATCAAGAATAATTTGATTTTTTTCAATCCCAGCATCAACACAACGTTGAATATTTTCTTGTAAAAAACGCTCAACATCCATCATCACATTCTCATAATGTGGTGACTGCTGCATGGTTTTAGGATCACCCTGCATATGCATAATACACACTGGCAAACCTGTTTTAGCGGCTGCTTCAAGTGCTCCCGGCTCTTGTAAGGAGCGAATATCATTGATAATTGAAGCACCTACATTTGCTGATTCAGTAATGACTTGAGCTTTAGATGTATCAACGGAGATCCAAACATCAAAACGCTGACGAATAGCCTCAACAACAGGAACAACACGCTGTAACTCTTCATCAATAGAGACGTCACTTGCACCAGGTCTGGTAGACTCACCACCAATATCGATGATAGAAGCCCCTTCGGCGATTAATTTTGCTGCATGATCAACTGCATCATTAAGTGAATTATGAGTGCCACCATCAGAGAAAGAGTCTGGAGTGACATTCAAAATCCCCATAACTTGAGGTGTTGATAAGTTAAGTTCTATTCCTCTAGCCATTAATTTCATTTCATTGATACCTTCATAAAAAAACCCCAGAAGCCTGGGGTTTGTATTTATAGCTTACTCAATATGCGTAACCCGATAAGGATTAATGAGTATTGTTATCAGAAGGTGTATCACTTTCTGACTCAGGCTTGTCTTTTGGCTCACTCGCTACATTCGTTTGTGCTGGCTGAGCAGTAGTCGTTGCACCACTATTGCCATTATTGCCTTCCCAACCCGCAGGTGGACGAACATCACGACGATTCATTAAATCATCAATTTGAGGCGCATCGATAGTTTCATAAGTCATCAGTGCATCTTTCATTGAGTGCAGAATATCAAGGTTGTCCATTAAGATCTGACGAGCACGAACATAGTTACGATCAACGATAGCTTTAATTTCTTCGTCAATTGTACGAGCTGTTTCATCAGACATATGTTGCGCTTTAGCAACAGAACGACCTAAGAACACTTCACCTTCTTCTTCTGCGTACAGCAATGGCCCTAATTTTTCAGAGAAGCCCCACTGTGTCACCATGTTACGTGCAATATTGGTTGCAACTTTGATGTCATTAGAAGCACCCGTAGAAACATGCTCTACACCATAGATAATTTCTTCAGCTAAACGGCCACCGTAAAGTGTTGAAATTTGGCTCTCTAACTTCTGACGGCTCGCACTAATTTGGTCGCCTTCAGGTAAGAAGAAAGTCACACCTAATGCACGTCCGCGAGGAATAATCGTCACTTTATGCACAGGATCATGTTCAGGTACTAAACGACCAATAATTGCGTGACCAGCTTCATGATAAGCGGTTGATGCTTTTTGTTCTTCAGTCATCACCATTGAACGGCGCTCTGCGCCCATCATTATCTTATCTTTCGCTTTCTCAAACTCGACCATTGAGACAACACGTTTATTACCACGAGCAGCAAATAAAGCCGCTTCGTTAACTAAGTTAGCTAAGTCAGCACCAGAGAAACCTGGAGTACCACGCGCTAAAATTGCTGGATCAACATCTGGTGATAACGGTACGCGACGCATATGGACTTTAAGTATTTGCTCACGTCCACGCACATCAGGTAAACCAACAACCACTTGGCGGTCAAAACGACCTGGACGAAGTAATGCTGGGTCTAACACATCTGGACGGTTAGTTGCCGCGATAACGATAATTCCTTCATTACCTTCGAAACCATCCATTTCAACTAGCATTTGGTTCAGTGTTTGTTCACGCTCATCATGACCACCGCCTAAACCAGCACCACGTTGACGACCGACCGCATCGATTTCATCGATAAAGATGATACAAGGTGCTGCTTTTTTAGCTTGTTCAAACATATCACGAACACGAGAAGCACCCACACCCACGAACATTTCAACGAAATCAGAACCTGAAATGGTAAAGAATGGGACTTTAGCTTCACCCGCGATGGCTTTTGCTAATAATGTTTTACCTGTACCTGGAGGCCCTACCATCAGAATACCTTTAGGGATTTTACCCCCTAACTTCTGGAAACGACCTGGATCACGTAAATACTCAACTAATTCGCTTACTTCTTCTTTCGCTTCATCACAACCCGCTACATCAGCAAAGGTTGTTTTGATTTGGTCTTCTGTCAACATGCGCGCCTTGCTTTTACCGAAAGACATCGCACCTTTACCGCCACCACCTTGCATTTGGCGCATAAAGAAAATCCAAAGACCAATCAGTAATAGCATTGGGAACCAAGACACAAAAATTTGAGTCAGAAGGCTTTGGCCTTCAAGTGGTTCGCCCGTTACTTTTACATTACGGTTCATTAAAGTGGTCAGCAGGTTATCATCACGCATAGGCATATACGTGCTGTACTTTGAGTTATCTGTTTTAGTTACATTAATATCATAACCACTTATGCTGACCTCGCGTAATTGGTTATTAGTTAACTCATTGATAAAGGTAGAGTAATCCACCTTACGACTATTCGAATCGCTGGGTCCGAAGCTCTGGAATAATGACATCAAAACGACTGCAATAACTAGCCAGAGGATCAGGTTTTTCGCCATGTCACTCAAGGGATTAACCTCATATTACAACTGTGTTAACAAATAGCTTTAGGGTACTAAAGTTTACGCCCTGTGGCTACAATATATACCTCACGAGAACGAGACCGCGAAGCGTCTGGTTTACGAACTTTCACTTTCGTAAACAGGGAGCGTATTTGCCCCAGGTATTCATCAAAGCCTTCTCCCTGAAACACTTTGACAATAAAACTTCCCCCGGGAGCCAGTACATCACGACACATATCAAGCGCTAACTCTACTAAATACATGGATCGAGGGATATCGACCGCGGGTGTACCGCTCATGTTTGGAGCCATGTCAGACATGACAACCTGGACTTTGTTTTCACCTACTCTATCAAGCAACGCCTTCAACACAAGTTCATCACGAAAATCGCCTTGAAGGAAATCGACTCCAACAATAGGATCCATAGGTAAAAGGTCACATGCGATAATTCGACCTTTGCTTCCTAACTGCTGTACAACATATTGAGACCACCCACCTGGGGCTGCTCCTAAATCGACAACGGTCATACCTGGTTTAAAGATATTGTCACTTTGCTGAATTTCTTCCAGTTTAAACCAAGCACGAGAGCGAAACCCTTTTTTCTTTGCTTGCTGAACATATTTATCACTAAAATGTTCTTGTAACCAGCGGCTAGAGCTTGCCGAACGTTTCTTATTGGCCATTGCGTTTTCCAACTATCATACACTTAGCTATCAAAATTTTTACTCTTTCACTCATTTAACCTCGTCTTAACGACATTTTATGGTGATAAGTGAGAGATGGCGTTAGAATAGATCGTTTTCAATCCCAACAAAGCAAAAATTAATGATGACTCTTAACAAAAAACAAATTCAACACCTGAAAGGGCTCGCTCATCACCTGAATCCAGTCGTTATGATTGGTAACAACGGGCTGACTGAAGGCGTTCTTGCAGAAATTGAACTCGCTCTGGCACACCATGAGCTTATCAAAGTCAAAATCGCAGGCGAAGATCGAGATGTTAAAAACTTGATCGTAGCAGCGATTGTACGCGAAAGCGGTGCACAGAATGTACAAGTTATCGGAAAAATTCTTGTTCTTTATCGTCCTTCAGAAGCACGTAAGATCATTTTACCGAAATAAAACTTGTACCTTTATATAAAAATGCCATAAGTAACTCTATGGCAAAAAAGGCCTTTTAAGGCCTTTTTTATATTACCACAGGATAACAGTCTAGTTTTCTATAGAAACGTAAATTACAAATTAAATATATTCTACGTTTAAAACTTCATACTCGACTTGTCCACCAGGTGTTGTGATAACCACGACATCATCTAACTCTTTACCAATTAACCCACGCGCAATCGGTGAGTTAACAGAGATTAAGTTTTCTTTAATGTTCGCTTCATCATCACCCACAATGCGGTAAGTTTGCTCTTCTTCAGTCTCAACATTTAATAGTGTCACTGTTGAGCCAAAAATAATACGACCATTGTTATTCATCTTTGTAATATCAATGACTTGAGCATTTGATAATTTTGCTTCAATTTCTTGTATGCGGCCTTCACAGAAACCTTGTTGCTCTCTTGCAGCATGATATTCCGCGTTTTCTTTTAAGTCTCCATGTTCACGAGCTTCAGCGATAGCAGCAATAATCTCGGGACGACGAACACCTTTTAAATATTCCAGCTCTTCGCGTAATTTTTCTGCACCTAGAACTGTCATAGGGATCTGATTCATGTGTTAATACCTCAATACTATTCCTAATAAAAAATAGGTATCATCCTGATTTTTTATACTAACAACACAGAGAAAAGGATCTATTTACTCTTCTCAAGACAAAAAAAGACACAGGCAACCTTAAATTGGGCCTGTCTCTACATATATTCGGTAAATGAGGGGATGCTATTATATTCCCAACTCATGCTACTGGGACGTAAACTAAACCTCCCATACTTAAAACTAAATCTAACACAACAGACGCATTGCTTCACGCCTTATCTCTCTTTATAAAGAGATAAACAGACTTTTTCCGATAATGAGCTAATCCTGCTTGTTACCGTTTACTTTTGCCCTCATTGCCCTTTAGTATTAGCCTCTGGCAATCAATACTGTAACGTTACACGCTATAGTCACGGATAGAGAAATTATGCACTTACTATCAACATTTCGACGGATACTTTACACATTAAGTATCATTAGTTTTTCAACCCAAGCAATACCTGTTGAAAACTACACATCCCTTCTTCCTGAAGGAACACAAGTAGGTTTAATAACTCAACCCGTTGGCGCTGCTTCTCCTAATCTTAACTATAATGCCGAGCAATTAGCACTCCCAGCAAGTACTCAGAAAGTGGTGACTGCACTTACTGCATTACTTCAATTAGGTGGAAATTATCAATTCACCACAACAATGGAAACAGAAGGCAAGATAAAAGACAATCAGCTTAATGGTGATTTGATCTTTCGTTTTACTGGCGATCCTACATTAACCCGTCAGCAATTAAGAGCAATGGTTGCCATATTAAAGCAATCAGGTGTTACAAAAGTGCATGGTGATTTGCTTATTGATACTTCTGCTTTTTCAAGCCACGACAAAGCCCCAGGTTGGGTTTGGAATGATCTGACGCAATGCTTTAGTGCCCCTCCTAGTGCTGCAATTGTTGATAAGAACTGCTTTTCCGTCTTACTGCAAAGTGGCAAAAAAGAAGGTGATATTGCCACAATACGTAAAGCTTCTTTCTATCCTGTCACTGTTTTAAGTGAAGTTGAAACCTATGAGAAAGGATCAACTCGTACCCGTTTTTGTGAATTAGATGTCACGGTTCGTGACTTAAATACCTATGTAATCACAGGTTGTATTCCTAAACGTGATGATGCAGTACCTTTAATGTTTTCTATTCAAGATGGTGCTCATTGGGCGGGTACAATTTTAAAAGAAGAGTTACAACGCGCCAATATTGAACTTGATGGCTATATCAAACGTCGATCTCAACTAAAAGCGCCTGTTACTGTACTGGCACAGACACAATCAAAACCGTTACATAGCTTACTGACGACCATGCTAAAAGAGTCTGACAATATGATTGCAGATACCGTATTTAGAACTATTGGTCGTGAGTATTATGGCGTTGCAGGTACTTGGCGCTCTGGCGCAGAAGCAACCCGCGCTATTTTAAAACAAAAAGCCGGGATTGATTTAGCAAATACCGTTATAGTTGATGGCTCTGGCCTTTCTCGCCATAACCTCATTTCACCTGCAACCATGATGCAAGTCCTTCAATATATTGGACTACATGAAAGTGAATTAAACTTTATCACTATGCTTCCTCTTGCAGGACATGACGGTACATTACAATATCGAGGCGGTTTTCATGAAGCGGGTGTGGATGGTAAGGTTTCTGCCAAAACGGGATCATTAAAAGGGGTTTATAATCTAGCGGGCTTTATGACCACGGCAAATGGGCAAAAAGTTGCGTTTGTACAATACGTTTCGGCGTATTCACCTCCTACACAGAATCGCAATGCTGGACGTGCTTATTTAGTGCGTTTTGAAACTAATCTGTATAAAGATATGTACAACAACCGCTAGATTTACACTCAGTAAATGTAGTCAATGTATATGAAAAACGCCTGATTAATCAGGCGTTTTTATTTTATCACGATGAAAATAATGATTAACGTTGGTAGATAAACTCGATACCGTCGTCATCCTCTTCATCCCAATCATCATCGTCATCTTCTTCAAAATCAGGATTTTCTAGTTGTTCTTTATGGTAATCATCCCACATAAAGTCAACTTTTCCTGGCTCTGCTTTTGTTGCAACAATATCTTGCTCACGCGGAGTAACATTCAGGAATTCCATGATATTCCAGCAAAGTTTTTTCACACCTTCTTGGTTGATTGCCGCTATCATGTAATAGTTTTCATCCCAACCGAGCGCTTCAACAATTGCTTTTGCCTTCTCTTTTGCTTCTTCAGCATCAAGAAGATCAACTTTATTGAACACTAACCAACGTGGTTTTTGTGCTAATTTTTCGCTGTATTTCTCTAATTCAGAGATAATAATTTTTGCATTTTCCACAGGATCCGATCCATCAATAGGATCAATGTCGATCAAGTGTAATAACACACGACAGCGTTCTAAGTGTTTTAAAAATTGGATCCCAAGACCTGCACCATCAGCAGCGCCTTCGATTAATCCGGGAATATCTGCAACCACAAAGCTTTGGTGATTATCCATACGCACCACACCTAGGCTTGGTACTAATGTTGTAAATGGATAATCAGCAACTTTAGGTTTTGCTGCTGATACTGCACGAATAAATGTAGATTTGCCCGCATTTGGCATACCAAGCATGCCCACATCAGCTAATAACATTAGCTCTAATAGGACTTCGCGAGATTCACCCGGTGTTCCCATTGTACGTTGACGTGGAGCACGGTTAACCGACGATTTAAAACGAGTATTACCTAAACCGTGGAAACCACCTTTAGCAACCATTTGCTTTTGACCGTGAGCAGTCAAGTCAGCAATGACTTCATTTGTTGCTAAATCACGGACACGCGTTCCGACAGGAACACTGATAGTAATATCTTGACCACGTTTACCGGTGCAATCACGACTGTGGCCATTTTCACCACGTTCTGCACGATAAGATTTAGTAAAACGGTAATCAATTAAGGTGTTAAGGTTTTCATCTGCAATCATGTAGACATCACCACCATCACCACCATCACCACCGTCTGGTCCCCCGTTAGGGATATATTTTTCGCGACGAAAGCTTACACAGCCGTTACCACCATCGCCCGCGACGATTAGGATCTTGGCCTCATCAACAAATTTCATGATTTTACTCCGTATAGTAGCCATTAACGTGCTGGATGGCCGAAATTACCCAGAGATGGCCTTTTTTAAATATAAAAAGCCCCGCAACAGATTTGCAGGGCTTTTGACTCGGTGCTTAAAGGACCAGTAATTATTCAGCTTCGATACTGATAAATTTACGGTTGTTTGGACCTTTAACTTCGAACTTAATTTTTCCGTCAGCTAATGCAAACAGGGTGTGGTCACGACCACAACCAACGTTAGTACCTGCATGGAACTTAGTACCACGTTGACGAACGATGATGCTACCTGCTAATACAGCTTCACCACCGAAACGTTTAACACCCAGACGTTTTGCTTCGGAATCACGACCGTTACGAGTCGAGCCGCCAGCCTTTTTATGTGCCATTGAACTACTCTCCTAAACCTTAAGCGATACCAGTGATTTTAACATCAGTAAACCACTGACGGTGGCCCTGTTGTTTACGGCTGTGTTTACGACGACGGAACTTAACAATCTTAACTTTATCGCCGCGACCGTGAGCAACCACTTCCGCTTTAACTTTAACGCCCGCAAGGATTGGAGCGCCAATTTGAATGTCATCGCCATTAGCGACCATCATTACAGTATCAAACTCGATTGTTTCGCCAGTAGCTACTTCCAGCTTCTCTAAACGAATAGTTTGACCTTCGCTGACTCGGTGTTGTTTACCACCACTTTGGAAAACCGCGTACATATAAACTCCGCTTTCCGCACACTCCCAATATGTATAATTTGAGTGCACAATTAAAATATTCACATAGGGCGCGAATTCTACGCAAATTTAGTGCCGATGACAAGTACAGATCGCAAACTAGCGTTAAAAAAAAGAGTTTTTTACACGATATTTATTTCAGCCATTTTTAAAGTACAATCTAAATTATAAGAGAGTAAAATCTATGGCATGATCATTTTTTATTAATAATAACGCGCTCATTGGCGAGCCAAAGTCGAAAAAACATGAATTTAGAATCTATTATAAAACTAACATCCGCTGATATGACTGCGGTAAATGAGGCAATCCTTTACCAGCTTAATTCAGATGTTTCTTTGATAAACCAACTTGGTTACTACATCATTAGTGGTGGTGGTAAAAGGATCCGACCAATGATCGCAGTGCTCACTGGACGAGCATTGGACTATCAAGGTGACAAACATATCTCGGTCGCAGCGCTTATCGAATTTATTCATACTGCAACGTTGTTACATGATGATGTTGTTGATGAATCTGATATGCGCAGAGGAAAACAAACGGCAAATGCCGTCTTTGGAAATGCTGCCAGTGTACTTGTTGGCGACTTTATTTATACACGATCCTTTCAGATGATGACGGATCTTGATTCGATGCGTGTATTAAAATTAATGTCTAGCGCCACCAATGTGATCGCTGAAGGTGAAGTTTTACAATTAATGAATTGTAACGATCCCGACATTTCTGAAGATGACTATATGCAAGTTATCTACAGCAAAACAGCGCGTCTCTTTGAAGCGGCTTCTCATGCATCAGCGATCCTTTCAGGTGCGACGCCTGAGCAAGAAAAAGCATTCCAAGATTATGGTCGTTATCTTGGGACTGCTTTCCAGCTCATTGACGATTTACTTGATTATGATGCAGATAACAACCAGTTGGGTAAAAACACTGGTGATGATCTTGATGAAGGTAAACCAACGTTGCCATTACTTCATGCTATGCATAACGGCAATGAAGAAGAATCCCAATTAATTCGCCAAGCCATTGAACAAGGTAATGGCCGCCATTTATTGGATACTGTTTTAAATACTATGAAACAGTGTGGCTCTTTGGAATATACCCGCCAAAAAGCAGAAGAAGAAGCAGACAAAGCGATTGAAGCTTTATCAATTATACCTGACTCACCGTATAAAGATGCGCTTATTGGGCTTGCTCACGTCGCTGTACAACGTCAATCATAACTTTGATATATAATCCTATTAGTTATGTAAAGAAGCCCGCTAGAGCAACTACGTTGACTCTGGTGGGCTTTTTAATTTATTGAGAACTTCTTCGTTTTCTCGTTCAATAGCATCTTGATTATCTGCATCAATATAACTAATGAGCTTTGCTAATCCTTCACGGAGCACAAATTTTACAATTTTCTCTCGTTCTGATTTAGTCAGTTGATAATAGGCTTCAACCCAAATCAAAAAGGCATCCTGACGTTTCGATAAATACTCAGCCGGAGGTTCATGTGCAGCGAGCACACTGATCACCTCATCAGGCAGACTGTTTACAGAATACTCAACAGCTTTTCCCTGCACGCCACGTTTACGACGGTTTTCCCATCCTTCACGACGCGCCATCAAGTTAACTCCCTGCGGTGAGTTAGGTAACCCCGCAAGCCCCACTAATTCTTTCGCTGTATACCATTCTTTTTTCATGATCTCATCTCACATTCAACTAAGAGGTTAGTCAGATAGATATCTGTTGCGGATAACGCAATAATAGATTCTTTAAAATCGCTTAATCATTGACGATTTTTTCTAAAAAACTTCTAATACCATCCCGCAATATCAGCTCTGTTAAGGTTTTTTGTTCACCATCATTTAGTTGTTGGAATGCTTTCACCCAGATAACGAGTGGCTCCTCTTTTTTATTTAATTTGTAATGTGCTAATGGCTCATAAAGTTCTAGAGCAATTAAAGTTTCTTCTGGTAAACAAGAATAATGATATTCAACACCATTACCTTGCTTATTTTTTACATTCTGTTTTTGCCAAGATTCACGTCTTGCTTTTGAATTTATACCTTGTGGTGATTTAGGTAATCCACCTATACCCGTCAATTCCTTTGCCGTATACCACTCTTTTTTCATTATGTTTCTCTAAAATTGTTATCAACTTCAAAAAAGAAATTATTAAGAAAAAAATCAGAAATCTTTTTAGAAAAATAATGTTATTTTATTTTCTAAATAATCAGTTTAAATGCTTTAGGACATTTCTAATAAACTGTTATTTATACCACTAACACAGCAATTAATTTTATAGAAAAAGGATTAAAAATGATTTCAAGGAAATCTGATTGGCATCCTGCCGATATTATTGCCGCACTTAGAAAACGAGGAACAACACTTGCTGCCATCTCTCGCCAAGCAGGGTTAAGCTCTTCAACACTCGCTAATGCGCTATCACGCCCTTGGCCTAAAGGAGAAAAAATCATTGCTGATTATCTTGGTGTCTCCCCCTCTGAAATTTGGCCTAGCCGTTATTTTCATCCTGAAACAGGAGAATTACTTGAGCGAAAGATTCGTACCAAAACTAATAATTAACTAATAATTACAGACATTATAATTAATAAAAAAAACCGCTGATATAGTATCAGCGGTTTTTATTTAAATTTGCATTATTTTTATAGCAAAAAAAGTATTTCTTTATTTATTAATAAATTCTTCACCAAGAATTATATCTTTTTTCAATACATCTAACATGCCATTAAGAGATTGCTTTTCAAAATCACTTAATTTACCAATAGATAAATATTCCTCTACACCGTTTTTACCTAAAAGAATAGGTTGTGCAAAGAAACGGGCATATTCTCCGTCGCCTTCTGTATAGGTACATTCAATAACATTTTTCTCGCCATTTAGAGCGCGAATTAATGAAAGACCAAAACGAGCCGCTGCTTGGCCCATTGATAATGTAGCTGATCCGCCACCCGCTTTTGCTTCTACTACCTCAGTACCTGCATTTTGAATGCGTTTAGTCAGTGCAGCAATTTCATCATCAGTAAATGAAACACCATCAACTTGGGATAATAGAGGAAGGATAGTCACACCAGAGTGTCCACCAATTACAGGAACATTGGTTTTTTGTGGATCTTTACCTTTTAGTTCAGCGACAAAGGTATTGGCACGAATAATGTCGAGTGTAGTAATTCCGAAGAGACGTTTTTTATCATAAACGCCTGCTTTTTTGAGTACTTCAGCAGCAATAGCAACCGTTGTATTCACTGGATTAGTAATGATACCGATAAGTGCTTTAGGGCAGTTTTGTGCAACCTTTTCAATTAAGTTACGCACAATACCCGCGTTAACATTGAAAAGATCTGAACGATCCATGCCTGGCTTACGGGCAACACCCGCAGAAATCAGAACAACATCAGCGCCTTTTAGTGCAGGGGAAGGATCTTCACCCGCAAAACCTTTTACAGTAACTTGAGTCGGGATATGGCTTAAGTCAGCTGCGACACCCGGCGTGACGGGAGCGATATCATATAAAGAGAGTTCACTACCAGCAGGAAGCTGGTTTTTAAGAAGAAGTGCCAGTGCCTGACCAATACCACCTGCTGCACCGAGAACTGCTACTTTCATTCTGATACTCCTTAGTTTACAAGATAGTGGAACGCCTTAGAGATATTCACTATTACGCAATTCACCTTGTAAAAAACAATTATTTAACAGCAATATTGCATAATAAGGCATTTACAGTGAAAAATAATACTTTGGTTATTCTAAACAAATTGCTTATCTGTTAATGAGATAGTGGACACTCTTTTGATAAATAATTTCAATAAATATGACAAAGTGTTAAGTACACCATCATCCTTATGATAATCATTTAAGCTTATCATTTATTTAACAAATATTTTACCTTCCTTAAATTATCACATTCATTCGCCGTAAATAAAATTTTTTCGCAGTACATTCTACTTTACAATTTTGAGGAGGCTATCACGCACCTTTCTTCGTCTTTTGTTGCATAAAAATTCACTTCTCTGCATAATGCACAGGTTATTGATAACTCACTAAAGGTGAACTATGCGCGTTCCTTCTAAGCAAGAAGACTTGGTTAAAGCGTTTAAAGCCCTGCTGAAAGAAGAAAAATTCAGTTCACAAGGCGAGATTGTGACTGCATTACAAGAGGCTGGATTTGATAATATTAATCAGTCCAAAATCTCTCGTATGCTAACAAAATTTGGTGCAGTAAGAACCCGTAACGCCAAAATGGAAATGGTTTATTGTCTTCCTACTGAACTTGGCGTACCAACAGCAAGCAGCCCACTAAAAAATCTGGTACTCGATATCGATCATAACCATTCTGTTGTGGTGATAAGAACAAGTCCGGGTGCGGCACAACTTATTGCACGTTTATTAGATTCATTAGGCAAAGCAGAAGGGATCCTTGGCAGTATTGCGGGTGATGACACCATTTTTTCAACACCAGCACCAGGATTTTCCACAGAAGAATTACGAGACGCTATTCTGAATCTTTTTGATCAGGAATTATAATTAGCCTTTCTACAGCTTCAAAAAATAAGCCACTGAATTTTCAGTGGCTTATTTATTTTTAATACTGGCTATCAAGATCTTTAGGCTGTGCTAATTTTGCGAGCAGTTTTTCGTGAATACCACCAAAACCGCCATTACTCATAATCAAAATATGATCGCCCGCTTGAGCTTCTTTCGCAATCATATCGACTAATGTATCAAGATCCGTACTCCAACGAGCAGGTTGTACACAATGCTCTGCAATATCGCTCACTAACCACTGAATATTAGGTGGCTGGAATAAAAAGACTTCATCAGCACGACCTAATGCAGGTGCAATATCATCCTTGCTAATTCCCATTTTCATGGTATTTGAACGAGGCTCTAACACCGCAATAATACGAGCAGTTCCACCGACTTTACTGCGTAACGCTTCAAGCGTTGCCAAAATCGCTGTGGGATGATGTGCAAAGTCATCATAAACACTTATTTGGTTAACCTCACCACGTAGCTCTAAGCGACGACGCGCATTAACAAACTTATCTAACGCTTCACAAGCATCAGCAGGTAAAACACCAACATGATGCGCTGCAACAATCGCCATTAAGCCATTTTGCATGTTGTGTTCACCTGAAAGTCCCCAACACACTTCACCAACTCGCTCACCTTTGTGAAATACCTCAAAATGACTACTGTCATTACTGAGTTTTTTAGCTTGCCAATCTCCTGTTTCACCTGTGAATTCTTGTTCACTCCAGCATCCCATACCAATGGTCTGTTTTAAATTCATATCGCTATCAGGCATGATGATTTTTCCTGTGCCTGGGACGATACGAACTAAATGATGGAATTGTTTTTGAATTGCCGCTAAATCATCAAAAATATCGGCGTGATCGAATTCAAGATTATTTAAAATCAGTGTACGTGGAGAATAATGAACAAATTTAGAGCGTTTATCAAAGAAAGCACTGTCATATTCATCAGCTTCAATCACAAAGAAAGGGCTTTCGCCTAACTGTGCAGATACTTGGAAATTACCCGGTACACCACCAATTAAAAAACCAGGTTTATAACCACAGTCTTCTAAAACCCAAGCCAGCATACCTGCTGTTGTGGTTTTACCGTGGGTTCCAGCAACGGCTAACACCCAACGTTCAGGTAAAATATAATCATGTAACCACTGAGGGCCTGAGGTATAAGGTAAACCTTTTTCAAGTACAGCTTCAACACAAGGGTTTCCTCGTGTCATCGCATTACCAATAATCACCATGTCAGGGGCAGGTTCTAATTGTTTTGGGTCATATCCCTCAATCAGTTCGATTCCCTGATTTTCTAATAAAGTACTCATGGGTGGATAGACATTAGCATCTGAGCCTGTGACTTTATGTCCCTTCGCTCTAGCTAAAATGGCAAGACTTCCCATAAAGGTGCCACAAATACCAAGAATATGAATGTGCATGAATTTCTGTCCAATAGCATGAAGTTGGTCACTATTCTAACGATCAAAAAGCAGATAAGAAACGGATTAACCTTTGAATCGTGCGATTCTTTGGCTAAACTTGCCACCACCAAGGAGATTTTTCTCCTTTTTTACTTTACCCACTCACATTCAGGACCTGCGTCATGAAAACATTAGGCGAATTTATCGTCGAGAAACAACAAGATTTTCCCCATGCAACTGGCGAACTTACTGCATTACTTTCGGCAATTAAGCTTGGGGCTAAAATTATCCACCGTGATATTAACAAAGCAGGGTTAGTCGATATTCTTGGTACTAACGGTGTTTCTAATGTTCAAGGTGAAGCCCAGATGAAACTGGATCTTTACGCGAATGAGAAACTAAAAGCTGCATTAAAAGCGCGTGGTGAAGTTGCGGGTATCGGATCAGAAGAAGAAGATGATATTGTTATCTTTGAAGGTGATCGTGCTGAAAATGCTAAGTATGTTGTACTAATGGATCCTTTAGACGGTTCGTCGAATATTGATGTAAACGTTTCCGTCGGAACAATTTTCTCTATTTACCACCGTATTACGCCTATTGGCCAATCTGTCACTTTAGATGACTTCTTACAACCAGGTCATCGCCAAGTAGCCGCAGGCTATGTCGTTTATGGTTCATCAACCATGTTAGTTTATACAACAGGTTGTGGTGTTCATGCCTTTACTTACGATCCATCTTTAGGTGTATTCTGTTTATCTCATGAAAGCGTACATTTCCCACCAACAGGAAACATGTACTCAATCAACGAAGGTAACTACATCAAATTCCCATTAGGTGTAAAAAAATACATTAAGTATTGCCAAGAACAAGACGCAGCAACAAATCGCCCTTATACCACACGTTATATTGGCTCTTTAGTTGCTGATTTCCACCGCAACTTACTGAAGGGCGGTATTTATATTTACCCAAGTACTGCAAGCCACCCTACTGGTAAATTACGTTTACTCTATGAATGCAATCCAATGGCGTTCTTAGCCGAACAAGCTGGCGGTAAAGCAAGTAACGGTAAAGAGCGTATTCTTGATATCGAACCAAAAGAACTTCACCAACGTATGCCTTTCTTTGTAGGGACTAAATCGATGGTTGAACAAGCTGAAAGCTTTATGGCGCAATATCCAGACGAAGAATAATCCATTCGTTTAGCACTAACATAGATAAACCGGACTTCTTATTCGTCCGGTTTTTTCATCTTTGAAAATAGCTCTTTCTTTTATTTGCTGCTTATTTTTACGTCAGAACGCAACATGTTCGGCAAAAAACGGGTATTGTTAAAAACTTTTCGCTATACTAAAGCCCACGTAAAATTAATTTTTTTATAGGAAATTTTTTATGAGCCTGAATCATGTTCCTGCTGGTAAAGAACTACCAGAAGATATCTATGTTGTTATTGAAATCCCAGCAAACGCTGATCCTATCAAATACGAAGTTGATAAAGAAAGTGGCGCACTGTTCGTTGACCGTTTTATGTCAACTGCAATGTTCTACCCATGCAACTACGGTTACATCAACAACACGTTATCTTTAGATGGTGACCCAGTAGACGTTCTGGTTCCAACTCCATATCCATTACAACCAGGTTCAGTTATTCGTTGCCGTCCTGTTGGCGTACTGAAAATGACTGACGAATCAGGTGAAGATGCGAAACTGGTTGCAGTTCCACACACTAAACTGAGCAAAGAATACGATCACATTAAAGATGTGACTGATCTGCCAGAGCTTTTAAAAGCACAGATCAAACATTTCTTTGAACACTACAAAGATTTAGAAGCGGGCAAATGGGTTAAAGTTGACGGTTGGGAAGGCGTAGAAGCAGCTAAAGCTGAAATTCTGTCTTCTTTCGAACGCGCTAAAAAATAATTCTGACCCACTCAGAATAACTAAGTGAATTATGGCTTAATAATTTACTGATAAATAAGCTCTTCATTTTATTGAAGGGCTTTTTTTATGATAACGACGTCTCTTTTTTAAGCGTATTACAAGCAGTCCACCACTTATCAATGTTATTCCTATAGAAATAATCATCAGTGTATAAATAGCGGTGACCTCCCCCATAGAGAAAAACAAAAGCCCACCAACAATGGGTAATATCATCTGATTCAATAAAATAATCAATGATGAAACGCTAGCGAGCTGATTTATGGGAATAATTTCTATTCTTAATATTCTCAGTATATTACCTGAAAAGACTTTCCCAATAATTGAAACCGCATAGCAAATAATAAATATAATTATTGAGCTTTGAAAAAACACAAGCAAAGAGGAACTTATAGTAATAATGGCAATTGAAATAATAGTTAACAACACTCTACTTATGTACTGATTTAAACAGCTATATAAATATGTTCCCAATACACCGAAGATTCCTGCTGCAATATCAATAAAACCATAGTATTTAATCGGTAAATTCATAACCTGATCAATTAACGCCGTTCCACTGGATTCAATTAAACCATCAAACATATTATTACCAATAGCAATAAAAACAGAAAATATCAGTATGGGTGAAGAAAAAATATAAATAAATTTTTTAGTAAAAAAGACTCTCTCTTCCGAGTTATTTATATTTTCAGTGTTAATCTCTTTTCTTGCATAAAAGAATAAAAAGAAAATAGCATTAATAAAATAGAATAGACACGGTATAACAAGTAAATACTTGTAGCCAAAATCAATAAGAACGATCCCCAATAATGGTCCAATGACCATACCTAAGAAATCCATTCTAGACATTAGATTAATATGATGCTCTTTATGATGACTTATCAACGCAATAATTTTTTCATAAGAAATCAATGTTTGTGAATTTCCAATAGAAATTAAACTACCAATCAAACCAAAACTTATCGCTATCATCAAATCAGATGTAAAATGAGTAATTAATAAAAACAAACACCCTACTATTTTACAACTATCAGAAATAACAGCGATAGGACGAATACCTAGACCATCAATATACTTACCAATAAGTGGTATTAAAAAAAGTCGAGGTAACCACCATAATGCGTATGTTAATCCTGAATATTCAATACTTGTTGTTAACTGATAAACAATAACGGGTGTAAGAAATACCATTAATCCATCAGCTGTTAAAACAAAAAAAAGCATATAAAAAAAGACAATACGCATAATAATAACTAAACCTTTTCTTTAATTAAGACTTTAATCGGTTTATTATTCTTGTCATATATAATAATTGACTTTGGTGTATGATGAGTAGGTTTCTGTTTAATTATCTCTTTTTGTTTAGAGACAATAAATTGATAATAATCTAGATTAGCCTCTATTTTATTAGTGCAATATGCTTGATAATTTTTATTAGCGATTTCCCAGTCGATAACATCATGCCCCGGAATATACTCTTTTTCTTCATCTAAATAGATAACAGGCCGATTAACTGTAATGATATTAGCCATATTAAACAATGCATGAGCTACTCCACAGGGGATCACTAATTCCATATTAGGTAAAGGCTTGAACGTTATTTCATCTTCACAAAATAGAGTGGCTGAGCCTTCTCGCATGTCGACAAGTTTTAATGTTATCTCACTAGAAGCATCACCTAAAAAAGTTAAATGGTCTTCTTGCCCTAGGTGTAAGCCATAAGAGTCAAAGTTGTAATCTTCATTACCATGTTCAACAAGATACATAGGCGATTTTCGTGTTAACGGCACGATGCCACTCTCTTTGCCTGTTTGCACGGTAGGTATGTCACGAAACGCCACACCTAAAATTTTTGATATAGGTAATTGCCGTTTCTGGTTTTCTGTTATTTTTTCTCTGAATCTTAAATTAACTTCATCGCCATCATCTAAACGAATTTTTCGTGTTTCTGAATGCAAAAAAGCATGTTGGCTTAAGATCTCATGTTGTATATCTGCTATTCGATGGTAGACCAGATCAGAGGCTTCCTCTGTCATAGGTTCATAACCATCAATATCGTTAATATCAATATCTTCAGGAAGATTAATAACGTCATTATTTGGTGACCACATCAGTGCTTTACTCGCTAATTTATCTATCGTAGGTAAAAATAAAGTGTAACTATTTAAAGTGAATATATTTTCTAAGTGATGAAAAGTATGAGCAACACCAGGAGGAATAATCAACGTTCTTGCCGATGAGGGCGTAATATAAAAGCTTAATCCTGATTTGAAAGTCGGTGAATTTTTACGACAATCGATAAACTTAGCGAGTATTTTTTTATTTTTATCACCTAAGAAGGTTAATGTGTCTTGCTGTCCTAGATGAACACCATATTGCCCATATTTAAATTCATTTTCACCATGATAAATAATATTAATCGGATAGGTTGTCGCAAAAGGAATAACATAAGAATCCTTTTTTCCATTATTAACTCGCCACCGAGAAATCCAATGTAATCCTACTATATTAATATTTTTATTTAACTCAATAATATCCTTATTCATTATTTTCTCCTTGAGTTAACAAAGCAGCCAGAAGGCTGCTTTATTTTAATTAAACACTGACTATTTCGATGTCATAACCTAATGAATTTGCACTTTCTAGAAGTGAATCTAGATTAGATGTATTCAATTTTGAATATTTATCATCAGCGGGTGCATTTTTAATGCCAGCAAGATAAGCTAATTTGTCAAATGCATCTTTTGCAGTTACTTTTTTTTGTAAAATCATATCAGTAAAATGATGATTTTCTATATTTTTATTTTGCTTTACTTCTTTGGGAGGGGCTTTATAAAGGCGAGAAATCTCATTTAATTCATCCATAAAAGTACCTTCTTAAAATTTATTTAATTATTCGCATACAATAAAATATTTTTCATTCTTTTACCCAAAAACTCAATTACTGTTTTAACATTAAGTTAATTTTATTGTCAATTACCCACACCATTAATAAAATTCATATCCATATGGATAAAAAACAAAGTATTTATTTTAACTTCAATTTTTGAAAGTAATTATTACTAATGTTTTTTATAAATTTAATATAATTAAAAATATTATTGAATTAAAAAAAATACTACCTATTCTATTAATAAAAAACGACTCAATATTTCTATTGAGTCGTTTTTATATAATATGGAGTAAAAGTAGAACGATACCAATTACTCTTCTTCGTGACGTTTTAGCCAGTCACCGCTTTTTATTTCACGTAAACCATCAACAGGCTTTTGATAAAGATAGATCCAAGCACTGCCATAAGGCGTTGAAATCAGTTGGCGCTTGTAATCTTGATCGTTCTTTTTCAATTCATCAAGCTCTGTCAAAATAGAGGGCGTTATCCGATAAACTTCGCACTCTATTTCGCCATCACCTTCAACCACAGCAGGATAAAACCCTAAATCATAAAGTTTATACCCCACTAATTTATGCTCGCCTAATAGCTGCGCATAGGTCATCCAGTGATGGTTACCTTGGTTCTGACGTAAACTACCATAAACAATAATTCGCATATAATTTAAAACTCAAATTGATAAAGCAGATCTATTGCCTGATTCATACCAGACACTGCTTGTAAATACAACCTGGGCATCAAGCGATAACGTAAAGTTAACGTCGCTAGCGAATCAAATATACCCACTCCATATTTTACTTGTAGATCGTTGGTTATCTTGCCACTGACCACAACTTGTGAGCTATCACCCACACCTTGCGTATCCAATGCTAAATCTGAAACACCGAAGGTTTCACCAATACGCCCTACAAGCTGACCACTTTGACCAACACCTAATCCTATCAGCATTGCCGTCATTTGTGATGAATCTGTATCACCACTTTTATCTAATCCTTCCCCTCTTAACAAGTAAGATAACGCTTCTTGCTGGGTAAATGCAGGCTCAGAGAAAATTTCGACTTTCGGCTTATCTGCAAGCCCTGTCACTCGTACACCCGCAATAACATTATTTGCTGTATTTTCAGGATTACGGATCGCTTCAATATTTAAGTAAGGCTGATCAACAGGCCCAGAGAACAAGATTTGTCCTTTACGCACTTGTAAGTCTTGTCCATAGGCTTTGAATTCCCCTTTAGGAATATCAATTTGACCATTTAAACCAAGCCCTTGTTTATTCTGATTGACTTTCAGCATGCCCGTCAATCTTGCTTTAAGCCCAAATGCGTCCAGTGTCACATCATTGCCAATATTAATCGCTAAATTGCTTTGAATTGGAATGGATGTCTCTTTTGGCGCAATAGGTTGCAAGTTTTTATCCAGCATCACTTCATCAGAAGACGCTGATACCGCAGATTCTGGTAAATCTTGCACCACAATACGCGCCCAAGGAATATCAATGCGGCCGTCTAATTTCAGTAAATGCGGGCTTGCTTCAAACACCAAATCAGGATTGACATCGATACGCACCATTGGCGGTAGTGCCACTCGTAACTTGTTACCATTTGCAGCCACAACAGCGCGCCATTCATCTAATTTACGCCAATCTGCATTACCCGTAAGATTTAAATAACCTTCTGGTGTTTCGATCCTGCCACTTAAGTCAGAGGTTGCACCATTAAAGCTAATATCAACATTTCCTTTGGTGATATCAAATGGGATCCAGTGTCCAACCACTTTTAATTGATTAATACCGAATTGACCAAATAGCAGTGGTGATTGCGCATTTCCCCCTAAACGTAATTGAGCACCCACGCTTCCTTGAGCTATTTCACCTTTCCCTAAGAACGGTTTGATTAAATCTAATGTCAGATTATCAACATCAACCGTACCAGACAGTTGGCGTTTTTTCTCAAGATCAGCAACATGCACATTACCTTTAAAGTCACCATTACCCGCGATACTAATCAGCCATTGCAATGTGGCTTTGCCATTATTTACGCCAGCATTTAAAGTAATTGTATCAAAATCAATCGGTAAAACAGTTCCATCAATATTCTGTTTTACACCAACACCTTGCCCTTTAAGGTTTACAGATGCTTTCGGTAATCCGCCTTTTGAATTCCACGTCGCAGTCGCATCACCTGTAAATACACCTCTAACAGAGGTTTCAGGCGGTAAGAAAGGTTTGATCATCACTAAATCAAAACGCGTTAGCGTGATAGCGGCACTGCCACTTTCACCAACCGTTATCGCTTTTGGCACACAAACTTGTGCATTTGGATTTATCCAACAATGAGAGCCAATGGTGACTTCTTGCTTCTCAGCCAATAAATTCAATGCAATAGCTTTATTTAAACGCCACTCCCCTACTGGAGTATCAAATGCTGTATTATTTAGCGTTCCTTTCCATTGCTGTTTTTCTTTATCAAATGAACCTGCTAATGTCAGTCCACCAGAAACAGGCTCCCCCTCCATTTTTAACGTCAGTTTATGCTGTTTTTCTGTACCAGCAGCATCCAGCGTTAAATTACGAATAACTAAATCGGCTTGTTTTAACTGACGAGCAGTAATCGCTAGCTTACCGCCAATTTCTTTGTCCGATTGAACATCACCTTTAATAGTGATGGATTCAACACTAACTTGATCTTGCCATTTAATACCATGAGCATTGATATCAGCGATAATCTTAGGTGCATTAATATCACCTCGAATATTCACTTTGCCCCTAATCACACCCGCTAATCCTGGTACTAAACCATTTAAACCAGGTGCATTAATATTGGCATCTAATGCCCACTTGTCGCCTAAATGTCCTTCAATATCGAGATTATTTTTACCTAGAATGAGCTTTAGTTGCGGGATATTCCATTGACCAGAATCGTTGCCATACGCGTTCCCTCTCGCCTTAATCAAATTATTTTTGAAATTACCATCTAAGGTGATTTCAGGAACACGTAATTGCCAACTGCCACCATATAAACTGCCCGTTGTGGCAATACGCCCATCTAATTTCGCGGGCATATCTGGATATTGTTTAACGGTATTAATACCTGAAATGGTTAATAACGCATTCCAGCTAATTGCTTTACTCCAATCGGCAATCCCCGTGATATCCGCATGGCCTTGTAATGCAGCTAAACGCAGACGTGTTAATTCAATTTTTTCTTCATTACCTTTTGCATCCAGCATTAATTTCGCAGGTGGGATCTCCTGACCTTCAATATCTGAGCGTAATGAAAGATCGTAGTTATCTGTCTGACCATTTAAACGCAACCGAGTATCATTGAGTTGATACTGCACATCCCCTGTTAACGGCCAGCGGACTTTTTGACTCTCTAAGGTTAATTTTAATGGGAGGTGTGGTTTTGCCAGTTCAGCTTGAGCATCTAAAGTTGCTGTAACCGTTCCTGTTAAAGAGAGTGCTAATTTAAGCTCTTCAAGTAATGCGCCTTGCAAAGAAAGCGTCGCTTTTTGATCTTTAAAATCTTCAAGCCCTGCAACATCACGAATAGTCGCATTCACATCTAAATTAACAGGCCATTGTTTATCTAGGGTAATTCCCCCATTTAAACTAACTTCACCTTCTGGTGCATCAACAGTTAATTTAGTGAGATTAACTTGCTTACCTTTCGTATTGGCTTCAAAAGATAATTGGTTAATCGTAACAGGTGTATCCCCTGTTATTTGTAACTGCTTACCTTCAATACCTTCAACATTCACATCAACAGGAATAATAATTTCGGGTAAATCAGCTAACAGAGGTTTAGCAAAAATCGCTTTAATTGTGTCGGCTAATGCCTGTTCTTTTTCTTCTGGTGTTGTGGGTTCAGCTTGAGGTTTTGCCATAGCAACTTCTTTTATATCTTGAGCCGTTGCTTCAACACTTCCTTCTTCTGGTGTCTTTGGTAATGCCACCAGCAAATCATTAATGAGTGTTGGATTTAATGTAACTTGACGACCTTCCCACTGTGCGCCTGTTTTAAATTCACCAAGTGAGATCGCCATATCGTCAATCTTCACATGCGTATTTTCTAATGAAAGTGAATTTAAATAGATAGGTAATGGTGCATTAAGCTCAGTTAAAGGCTCTGAAGGTGGCGTTTCTTCAGAAGGAGGGAAAGCGCTAGTATCAATATTAACAACAACATCTCGTGTGCCTAATGTATCGACACAAACTTGCTTATCAGTCAGGCACGCTAAACGTAATCCTAATGATAATTCACCCACATTAACGTCAACACCTGGCATTTGATATTCAACACCAGTTAAACGTAGATCTTGCCAGCCTCCGTTAACCTCTTTAATGGCTAAACTGGGAACCCAACGCGCTGCGCTGTTAATGGCAAAATGTAAACCAGATTGAGTTCCTAAAACCCAAGCTACGGCACCGAAAGTAAGCAAAATAAGGATAAGGAGGGTAAGTGCAATCCATTTCAACCACTTCTTCATAACTCTGCTCCTAACCCGATATAAAACTGGAGTCTACGTTTATCTACATCACTAACAGGTAATGCTAAATCAAATTTAACTGGGCCAACAGGTGATGCCCAACGTACACCTGCACCTGCACCTGTTTTAAAATCACTTCGAGTAAAATCATTGACGGCTTCACCGCTATCAATAAAGACTGCACCCCACCAGTTTCCTGTCACGTTATATTGGTATTCGGCTGAACCAACTAACATTCTTGAGGCACCCGTTAAGTTACCTTTGCTATCTTCAGGTGAAATGCTTTGGTATTTAAAACCACGAACACTTCTATCACCACCCGCAAAGAAACGAAGTTCAGGTGGCACTTGCCCAAAAGCATTGGTTTCAATCCAACCAAAATTACCTCTGACAACAAAGCGATGTCCTTCCCAAGGCGTGCGTATCCACACTTGTTGAGCATTGAAAGCTAAGAACTCAACATCAGAACCCCAAATTTTATTTGAGTAATTGATAGAGTAACGTTGGCTATCTCCCCAATAAGGCATCATGCCACCGCGTTGACGAACCCGACTCGCATTAACCCCTGGGTATAACAGCATGGTGGTATAAGTGTCTTGCCCTTGAGTAAAGTGGCTAAGACTCCAGCGGGTATTTACACTATATTGCCAACCTGTCGACATATCCCAATTTCGAGAAAGATTCAGCGTTGTAGTATCAGAACGCGTGTCATTATAGTCTGTTCTCTTAAAGCCACCGTCTACCGCATAATATTGCTCTAATGGATTAATTTTTAATGGGATTTTGTATTTTGCACCAATAGATTGTTCGGGTTGAGAAATACTAAGATCTGACGTCAGGCTATGACCACGAGAATTCATCCAAGGTTTATTCCACTGCATATTCAACCTAGGCCCTACATCAGTTGCATAACCGCCCCCTAATTCAACGTAGTTACGAGAGCGAGGAGTGACAACCGCATCCATAGGTAGCAAATAAGAATGTTCACTGCGTGCTTTTGCGATATCAGGCGTCACAAGGGCTGAGTTAAACCAACCTGTTGCCGCTAAACGTCGATTAAATTCAGCAAGCTCTTCTGAGGAGTAATATTGCCCTTCTTTAAAAGGAACAATATTTTGTAGATAGTCTTCACGGATTTGAGAGCCAGTATAATTCACCTTACCAAAACGGTAACGTTCACCGCTATTAAAGACAAAATCCCAATAAGAGGCGTGATTATCTAAAGAAACACCAAGCTGACTTTTTTCCATTTCAGCATCAAAGTAGCCACGGCGAACGGCAAGCCCAGTTAGCGAACCTTTGAGCTTTTCATAATCACCATGATTTAGCACGCTATCAAGTGGTGGGGTGTTCTCTTTAATGACCTTAGCATATTGCTCATCGGTTTTAGCGCCACCTTCAAGAACAATATCCACACCTTTGAGTAAAATAGGAATACCCGGCTCTACTTTTGCCGTTAATATCGAACGTGCTGGCGGTGTATTTTCTTGATAAGAGAATGTCACAGTAGGCTGATAATAGCCTAATGGGCGAAGTCCTTCTTGAATTGCCTTTTCAACACGCGCACGAAAACGCCCGTCAGGTGCAACTTCTTCTGTTGTAATGTTTGATAGCTGGACTCGCGCATTTTTTTCGAGTTGCCCTTCTAAACCTTCTACTTTTAAACGCAAATTTGCCCCATAGGCAACAGGTGCGATAAAAGACAGACAGAGAACGTAGATAACGGAGTATCTCGGCACGTTTTCTCCTCAATATGATTTAATCCATGTGATGAATTGACGACAAACTGTTTTAAGCTTTATTGTAGATTTAGTTTATAACAATATTAAGCCTTTACCATAGTAAAGCGTTTACAAATATAAAAACTGGAGTCTACCTTGCAACATAAAGCTTACCAACCAGAGAATGCCTTAAGGGGTACTTCGATACCATTAGAAATATCTGCTAATCATGCAGTAAATGGGCATTCTATTAATGATATTCCTGAAAAGATGAGTATCGCTTATTTTGCGATGGGCTGTTTTTGGGGAGTTGAACGTCTGTTTTGGCAACAACAGGGCGTTTACTCAACAAGTGCGGGTTATAGCGGTGGTGTAACAGAAAACCCAACCTATCAACAAGTTTGCCAAGGATTAACAGGTCATAGTGAAGTCGTGAGAGTGGTTTTTGATCCCTCAGTGATTAGCTATTCACAACTTTTGGCTCTTTTTTGGGAAAATCACAATCCATCACAAGGTATGCGTCAAGGTAACGATATTGGCAGCCAATATCGCTCGGCAATTTATACGGTTAATGCAGATCAATATGCGCAAGCTATTGAGTCCAAAAAACGCTATCAACAAGCTATGAATACTCAAGGTGCTACTGAAGTAATCACCACAGAAATTCAGCCAGCGGGCCCTTTTTATTTTGCTGAAGATTATCACCAACAATATCTCTATAAAAATCCACAAGGTTATTGTGGATTAGGTGGGATAGGTATCTGCTATCCTCCTGAAAAGTAAAACTAGCAGAAAATAGCAGGGCGATGATATAATTGCGCCCTCTTATCTTTCTTTGTGAATAATTTCATCACAATATATTGATTTATCTTCTATTTTTAACACTCTAGTATTACCTTCGGATGAAATACTCGGGGTGATGTGAGCCTTATATGCTTAATAGTTTACTCATTGTGCTTTTGCTTTGTGCCATCAGCGCCTTTTTCTCGCTGTCTGAAATCTCTCTTGCTGCTTCTCGTCGAATTAAACTCAAACAACTGGTTGATGAAGGCAATATCAACGCCGCACGCGTTTTAAAAATGCAAGAAATGCCTGGTATGTTTTTTACTGTGGTTCAAATTGGATTAAATGCCGTTGCTATCTTGGCGGGTATTGTCGGTGAATCTGCGTTTTCTCCTTCACTAAAAAGCTTTTTCCTACAATTTTTTGATGAAGCACTCTCACAACAATTAGGGTCAATTTGCTCTTTTATCATCGTCACCTCGATGTTTATTTTATTTGCAGACCTCACCCCAAAACGTATTGGTATGATCAAACCTGAAGCCATTGCATTAAAAATTGTTAATCCAATGCGTTTCTGTCTTTCCTTCTTTCGCCCGCTGGTTTGGTTATTCAATGGTATGGCTGATCTTATCTTCAAATTATTTAAAATCCCGATGGTGAGAAATGAAGATATTACTTCTGATGATATTTTTGCCATTGTTGAAGCGGGCGCTGTTGCCGGTGTTTTACGTAAACAAGAACATGAACTGATTGAAAACGTCTTTGAGTTAGAGTCACGCACTGTCCCTTCTGCCATGACACCACGAGAAGATGTGGTCTATTTTGATCGTGAAGAAACAGAAAGTGATATCAAAGAAAAAATTGCCACACAGCCTCACTCTAAATTCTTGGTTTGTGAAGGCGATATCGACCATATTATTGGTTATGTTGATTCTAAAGAGCTTCTTAATCGCGTTATTAACGGACAAAGCTTAAACCTCAATGAAGGTGTTCATATCCGTAAAGCGCTGATTATTCCTGATACATTAACGCTTTCAGATATGTTGGAAAGCTTTAAAACATCTGGTGAAGACTTTGCCATCATCCTTAATGAATACGCGATGGTGATGGGTGTGATTACGTTAAACGATGTAATGACAACCTTGATGGGGGATTTAATTGGACCAGGGCAAGAAGAACAAATTGTGAGCCGTGATGAGCATTCATGGCTAGTTGAAGGCGGTACGCCAATTGATGATGTAATGCGCGTTCTTGATATTGATGATTTCCCCGATTCAAGTAACTACGAAACCATTGCGGGCTTTATGATGTACCGTTTACGTAAGATTCCAAAACGTACTGATTATGTGAAGTTCTCAGGATATAAATTTGAAGTTGTCGATATTGATAATTACAAAATAGATCAATTACTCGTAACTAAAGTTGATGATATTCCACCGGTTAAGCCTGTTTTGCAAGAACACGTTCCTGTTGCACAGACGACAACCGAAGTCGATATCAAAGTAGATGAAAATAAAACGACAAGTTAACTAGTAACAAATTGAAATTAATAACTGAGTCTTATCGAAAGTTTTCACGAGAAAGACTCAGTTATCTATCAGATAAAAGTTAGCCCAGTTCTGCTTTCAGTAAAACCACCTGCTGGTTCACTTCACTCATCACATTAAAATGTAGCTTATCTTTTATTTTAGGCAGTAGTATTTTGCCATAATCGAATTCAAATGCACCCATTCCTTTGATGTAAAACCGTCCACGAAATAATGTCTTAACGTAGAGAGCAATTTTTTCAGGGTTATAGCGATTGAAGATTTTCATCTTTCAGTTAGTCTCCCATGCTCGTTATTGAGTTTAATAAGTCATAAAGACTTATCTTTATATATCAAATTTAAAGACCTAATTATAAGTACTAGGTTCAACTTATTTGATTTTCTTATCTGTTTTTACATTTATTGACAGTAAAGAATATAAATAAAGATAGTGTGTGCGTTATTTTACCCACTCAATGTTAAATAAATGTATCAGTGATGAGGTATTATTCTTCACTAGCTTCTATGCTTAGATAGAATCTAACGTCGATTTCAATAATAGGACAATGGCTATGCACAAAATAACCTTAGCTGCTCTTTTACTCAGCACATCCACATGGGCGTTTGCACATAACATCACTGAAAATACAGTACTTCCTGCTGTCACAATCAATGACAAAGGTGAGCTACTTTATGACACAACCAAAGATAAGTTTAGCTACCAAAATTGGAATAGTGGTCTGCTCAGTGGAAAAGTACGTACTGTTCAGCATATAGCAGGACGTAGCAAGGCTAAGGAGATGAATGCACCGTTTATTGAAGCCGTAAAACTGGCTAAATTCCCACATACCAGTTATCAAACTACAACGATTATTAATACTGATGATGCAGTCTTTGGTACAGGTCCATTTGTTCGTAGTAGTGTTGAAGACAGTAAAAAAGAATTTCCTTGGTCACAGTTTATTGTTGATGCCGATGGCGTAGCATTAAAAGGCTGGGGATTAGAAAAAGAGAATTCAGCTATTGTTGTTTTAGATAAGCAAGGTAAGGTTCGTTTCGTCAAGGAAGGTGTATTAAGCGGTGCGGAAATTACGACAGCAATCAACCTTATCAACGATTTAATTAAAGAATAGTTTACCATGTCAGAGCCCTTTCACATCAAGGGCTCCAACTTCATCTGGTCTATTTAAAAAATAGAAACTCTAAATCCTGGGTTTATCAGCGATTCTTTAGGGGAATAATCTAACGTGTTCCCTTTCCAATCGGTGACATGCGCACCAGCGGCAATCGCAATAGCATGACCTGCGGCAGTATCCCATGTATGTGTTGGTCCAAAACGAGGATAAAGTTGCGCTTTACCTTCTGCCACAAGGCAAAATTTTAAAGAAGAGCCAACTGCAACCGTTTGATGTTCGCCAAGTTGAGATAAATACTCTTTTAATTCATCATCTTGATGAGAACGGCTAATTACGATCACTGGCGGTTCAGCACGGCTTGCATGAATAGGTAATTTCCGACCACACATTTCCTTCCATGCTTGTTTATTGGCAGCCGCATATAACACATTTTGAACTGGTGCATAAACAACGCCTAAAACGGGAATACCTTTTTCAATTAAGGCGATATTCACCGTAAACTCACCATTTTTACTAATAAATTCTTTAGTTCCATCTAGAGGATCAATCAACCAATAGCGATCCCAATGACGACGAACTTCCCATTCAGGGGGATCTTCTTCAGATAATTGAGGTATATCTGGGGCAATAGAAGCAAGTCCTTGTTTGATAATTTGGTGAGCAGCCAAATCAGCCTCTGTGACAGGTGAATTATCACTTTTTTCCTGTACTTGGATAGGCTCTGATTGCTGGTAGATTTGCATTATCGCCATACCTGCTTGGCGGGCTAATTTGCTGACTTGTTCTAACATCATGCACCTCTCTTATTTTTATAAGCTGATAACGTCCCTTATAAAAATTAATTACCCTACTATCTCTTTATTTTAGTATAGAGACAAAAATAGCTGGCAAAAACCAGCTATTTTTTACTCTGATTTACCGCAGAATAAGAAATTATAAAATTTCTAATAATTCTACTTCAAATACTAATGTCGCGAATGGAGGAATAGCCGCACCAGCTCCACGTTCGCCATAAGCTAATTGGTAAGGAATATATAATTCCCATTTTGAGCCTACTGGCATTAATGTTAATGCTTCAATCCAGCCTGCGATAACGCCATTTACTGGGAATTCAGCAGGTTGACCGCGTTGAACTGAGCTATCAAACACAGTGCCATCAATTAAACGCCCCGTGTAGTGAACACGAACATGATCAGTACGCGCAGGGATTGCACCTTCACCTGCGGTCAGTATTTTGTACTGTAAACCTGATTCTGTAACCTGAACGCCTTCATTTTTCACATTTTCTTCTAAGAAAACTTTACCAGCATCAGCCAGCTCTGCTTGGCGTTCTTGACGAACAGCTTCAGCACGCTCGTGCATAGTACGTAAGGCATTGTGTAATGTTTCAACAGGTACAGAAGGCGCATTACCTTCTAATGCATCGGTCAAGCCAGCTAACAGTGCTGCGGGCTCTAATCCTTGAAGACCTGATTCAGTCAGTTGTTGACCGACTTGCAGACCAATACCGTAACTTGCCTGTGATTCAATAGAATCAAATGATGGTTTTGACATGAAAAATACCTGTTTTTTATGAAAGTTAAACCCAAGAATAACAGTGGTAAGGTACAGCGTAAACCTTCAGTCTTGAGTAATGGGGATTATTCCTTAAAAACGTAAGCAATTGACCTTATCCACCGTGTTTTGACGTTTTTTTATTGGCATTTGTCATACTTATTTTCACAACATCGCAACACAGGCATATAATTATAAACAGGCATAGAACTGCCTAGCCTTATAAATATCAATATAATGTGTTCAGAGAGGTATTAAGTGAAGATAACGACAAATCCCTATTTCCGTGAACAAGGCTATATTGATGGTCTTTGGTGTAATGCTAAAAATAACGAAACCGTTGATGTTATCGATCCTGCCACAGGTGCTCTACTTGGTACTGTACCCAATATGGCAACCACAGAAGCCAAAATAGCGGTTGAGGCTGCACACAAAGCCTTACCAAAATGGCGTGCATTAACAGCGCATCAACGCGCTACTTTGCTGCAAAATTGGTTTAGATTAATCACGGAAAATAAAAGAAAACTCGCAGAATTAATGACCTTTGAGCAAGGCAAGCCTGTCGCTGAGGCAGAAGGTGAAATTGCGTATGCCGCTTCTTTTATTGAATGGTTTGCAGAGCAGGGCAAAAGAACCAACGGTGAAATTATTCCCTCACCTTCTGCTGATAAACGTTTGATGGTAATTAAACAAGGTATCGGTGTTTGTGCTGCCATTACGCCTTGGAACTTCCCTGCTGCTATGATCACCCGAAAAGCCGCACCAGCATTAGCCGCAGGTTGCACCATGGTGATTAAACCTGCCAATGAAACACCTTATACCGCATTGGCTTTAGCGGAATTAGCAGCTCAAGCAGGTATTCCTGCGGGTGTTATTAATATTGTTACAGGTGATGCTATTAAAATTGGCGAAGTATTCACCTCTGATAATCGCGTTCGTAAACTAAGTTTTACGGGTTCAACAGGCGTTGGACGTTTATTAATGCGCCAATGTTCTGATAGCATAAAAAAAGTCTCTTTAGAATTGGGCGGCAATGCGCCGTTTATTGTTTTTAACGACGCTGATATAGATAAAGCTGTTGAAGGGGCTATGGGTGCTAAATTCCGTAATGCAGGACAAACCTGTGTTTGCGCTAACCGATTCTATATTCATAAAGACGTTTATCAGCAATTTAGTGAACGCTTTGTTGCTGCGGTTAAAAAACTCAAAGTGGGTAACGGTTTTGAAGAAGGTGTCACTATTGGGCCTCTTATTAATCGCAAAGCCGTTGAAAAATCACAATCTTTACTGGCTGACACACTAAAACGTGGCGCTACACTACTTTGTGGTGGTGAAAGCGACAAAGCGGGTGAAAATTTCTTCCAACCTACTGTTGTGGGTAATGTTCCCGCAGATAGTCATATTCTTGAAGAAGAGATCTTTGGCCCTGTGGCACCTTTAGTTATCTTTGAAAATGAAGATGAAGTGGTGCATTTAGCGAATAACACGATTTATGGTTTAGCCGCTTATTTTTATAGTGAAAATCCACAACGTATTTGGCGTGTTGCTGAAAATTTAGAATACGGCATGGTGGGAATTAATACGGGTTTAATTTCCAATGAGGTTGCACCATTTGGTGGCATTAAACAATCAGGTTTAGGTCGTGAAGGCTCTGAACACGGCATTGAAGACTATATGGAAATGAAATACCTCTGCCAAGGGTTATAAATAATCGTTAACCCAACTGATAAAAGTAAGTCAGCATGGATGCTACTGCTTTTTCCTTTTTTATCATTATTGTTAAGAAAAAATACCCTCGGTCATAACCAAGGGTTTAAGGTGTCAGCCCAATATTTTTATCAATTAGTTATCAGTGATAAAGCATTTCATGAACAATATCATCTGCCTTCATAGAATAAGGATAGTAAGTTGGCCAATTACTCAACTCTTTAAGTAATTCATCTTGCGATGTATTGCCCATATATAAATGGAAATGCTCTGCTTTCTCTGGTGCAATAATATGGTCGCTAAATTGAATAAATTTAGGTGCTTGGCTTGTAGGATCGTCACATCTAAATAAATAACGAACCCCTTTTTTACCAGACTCATAATGTAAAATACGATAACCATCATAGTGATATTCGCAACTCTCTACTTTCTCACCTTGATGAAATTCAATGATATTATTTTCAATACCAATCATATCCACATCTGTTTTGTAGCCTTGTGTGTAGTAGGCACGATACTCTTCAACAGTTTTATCTTTTTTCGTCTCTGCTTTTTTCTGTAAAACAACATCGAGTTCGCCACTGCGAAGATAAGGCTCTACAGATTGCCATACCCCTTCCCAATCGCTGAGTTTACGATCGAGAACATCCTTGTCCTCGAAAATCCCATTCGCTGCATCTCGCTGTGCTTGTGTTTGTACTTTTTCATGATGGTGGCCATGTGCTAAAACCGACATTGCACTACCCAATAATCCCATAATCAAAACACAAGAAAGAATTGGTTTTTGCATGATCTTACCCCTGAACAGCTTTAAAACGTGGATTTGACTTACAAATTACATAAAGGCGACCACGGCGACGCACCACTTTACAATCTGGATGGCGTTGTTTAGCGCTTTTCAATGAACTTAATACCTGCATTTTTTCTTCTTTACTTAATAAATTGACCAAAACGTTTATTAAAGCGTGCCACATTACCTTCTTGAGAATGTGTCTTCTGCTTACCAGTATAAAATGGGTGTGATTGAGAGGAGACATCTAATGTCACATAAGGGTATGTTTGCCCCTCATACTCTATTGTCTTTTCCGTTTGGATGGTTGAACCCACTTTAAAATAAGCATCTGCACTAGTGTCATGGAAAATCACTGTTCGATATTGAGGGTGGATACCTAGTTTCATAATAAACCCCATTTATTTGTAATGTTATAATATAACAAATCTAGAATTGCGCTAATGTACCGCTTTTTAATTTTATTGACCAGTTTTTTTTGATTTGTTTTTTATCTCAAGAAGGGAGGTATGTTTCGGGTAGGGATTTTTTAAGTGATATAAGTGGATTTTCTGGCTTTTTTTGTCCAGCTTTCCTATTTTCCGCTAAAGTTATACTAAGACGGCAAAACAAATAGGATCTATTATGACTAATTGGCGCGATAAGCTTTTCAGTAAGTCACCTCTGTCTATCGACCTCACAATAGACTTTCCTAACATTTGCCCTTCTTCTGTTCCTTCAATTCTTTCACAATTAGCACCTTATGAAATAGGTGATACACCTTTACCTGATGAATTAAATCTACTGTCAGACTCTCACCTAAAAATAAAATCTGATTATGATTCAATCCCTTTTAGTTGGTCAGCAGGCGCTCGCGAAGGTATTATTTTGCACCAACGAATAGGTCGAGCGATTGAACGACAGCCTTCTCAAAAAGTATGTGAAGAATTTGCCTTGTCACTCTATCATGCAATAAAGCATGTCGTTCTTTTACCTGATAAAGAGCATGTCGATTCTTTTTATTTAATGGTCTGCCAAGATAAACTCGCGCCTATTACCTATCTTTCACATCTGATAGAGAAAATAGAACAAGATGAAACACTGATTAATCATGAGATCTATTTTCAACTCATTTTATGGATCTTGAAGTTAAGTCCTGATAAAAATCCGATCAAAATCGCCTTAGGGCTATTAGGATCGTTTAACGATAGTACTTCTCAACGTTTACTTTTATTGTTTGCCCTTCACCCTGAATTTACACTTTATGCTATTCGATCGCTGAAACAGCGTCTCTCCTGTGAAGAATTTGAGCCTTTTTTATATTCCCTAGGTCAACGAACTAAAGGCTGGGGACGTATTCAATTTATCGAACATCTGCCTTCAACACTCTCTGTTAATAATCGCTATTGGCTGCTGACTGAAGGGTATAAAAATAATGTGATGACAGAATATGTAGCCTATGACTGTGTCACAAAAGGGGCATTATTAGAGATGTTGAACACGCATCCTTTAGATAATGAGTTACTACTTGGTTGCAGTGATCTTTTACGCGCACTGCTTAATGGAGGCCCTGCAAAAGATATCTATGATTATGTAGAGGGCACCCAAGCGTGTAATGCTTTTATTTCACAAGTCGATACTTTGCCACCAAAAGAATTAAAGCTTCTTTATTGTGTCTGTGAAATCGCTGACTTTGTGCAAAATAGTGGTGAAGATTGGTTATTACTCGAGTCTCTCGGCTGGAACGATCAATGCCAACAACAAATTATCTCTGCTTCGCAAAATATTATTCAAAAACCAGAATGGTCGACACTCATTATCGAAGCATTACAAAATCCTTCTCGCTCAAAAAATTACCAAGCAAGCCTTGTCGCTAAATCTCTTCGCCTTGATATTTGGGAATTACTCTTTTCACTACAAAAAGACAACCCCAATGCGGATTGGTGGCACCAATTAATGCAAACAGATGCTTCTCACAAAATAGAAAGAGTAGTTAAACTTGCAGAACAACAAATTGAATTAACAGCATTAGATAGCATAGATGATCCATTAATAACTACCGACTCTGAATATCAGTCTCATCATGCCGTTGAATATATTATGCAAGATCTTGGTGGTTTTCCTGGTATCGGCTGGTCACTTATCAAAAGGCAATTACGCAGTCCAACATTGCGTGATAGAAATATGGCGCTGAATGTTCTTTCAACATGGTCTGACACATTATTGCCTCATGATCTTTATGGTGAATTAACGCGGGCTTTAACCATAGAAACTGATAAAAATGTGTATCAACGTATGAAACTGTTTTTAGTTAACCATCAAGGGAATAAAGAACATTAACGGTTAGAGCGAATAGATAATTCTGAAAAGAATTCAGGGAGCAGGTTAGGATCATGGTTCGTGCTAGTATGGCTACAAGGAATAAAAAAGATGTTACAGCAATTCATAATACTGATTCACAGATCAATAATGAGGTGAATATGGGCAAATTCCCTGGCTTACATCGTCGAGCAATACTGGTTATTGCTATTGCTTTATTGGTCGTGTTTTTTTGGCCGACAAGTGAAAACACTAGTGAGCCACCTCAACCGTCATCATCAACGCATGATCTTCCGGTGCCAATAGCATCGACCAATGATCCAGCGTATCAAACACCGATCCCTCAAGCACAAATAAACTCAAATGCCGAACCTGGGATTTCTCCATCAATTGAGGCTCCAACGACAAATGATCCTGAGGGAAATATTGCTCAAACAACACCGCAACAAGACACTCAATCAACACCAGCGCAAACATGGCAGACTTATACCATTAAAGAGGGACAAACCTTAGCGCAGCTTTTTAGAGACAATCAACTTCCTGTCAATGATGCATTTTCTATGGCGAAATCAGAAGACCAACAGAAATCATTAAGCCAATTACGCTCAGGGCAAGCGATTCGTTTACAGCGTAATCCACAAGGTGATGTCAGTATGCTAGAAGTGACAAATAGCGCTGGTACTGTTATCACTTACACTCGTTTGAGTGATGGAAGTTATTACCGTACACCATAGTAAAAAAGCATTTATTTATCCAAAAAAAAACGCCAGCTTAGCTGGCGTTTTTCTTTATCAACATTAACTGTTTAATCAGAGATTATTCAGCAACGATGATAACATTCAGTTCAGCGAATACGTCACTGTGAACTTGGAAGTGAACTTCGTGGTCACCAGTAGTACGCAGAACGCCATTTGGCAGGCGAACTTCGCTCTTACACATTTCAACGCCAGCTGCAGTTACTGCATCAGCGATGTCACGAGTACCGATTGAACCAAACAGTTTACCTTCGTCACCCGCTTTAGAGCTGATAGTGACAGAACCCAGTGCATTGATCTTCGCTGCACGAGCTTCAGCTGCTGCTAAAGTTTCAGCTAATTTAGCTTCTAACTCAGCACGACGCGCTTCGAAAAACTCGATGTTTTTCTTAGTCGCAGAAACAGCTTTACCCTGTGGGATTAAATAGTTACGAGCATAGCCCGATTTTACGTTAACCTGATCACCCAGGCTACCCAGATTCGCTACTTTATCAAGCAGAATAATTTGCATTACCTTATCCTCTACAAGTCATTAATGGACTATATACCTATTACTGATGACGATCAGTATAAGGTAATAAAGACAGGTAGCGTGCGCGCTTGATAGCACGAGCCAGCTGACGCTGGTATTTTGCACGAGTACCGGTGATACGACTTGGTACAATTTTACCACTTTCAGTGATATAGTTTTTCAGCGTAGCGATATCTTTATAATCGATCTCTTGTACGCCTTCTGCTGTGAAACGGCAGAACTTACGACGACGGAAATAACGTGCCATATGGCTAGTCTCCAGAATCTATCAATTCAATCTGCTCGGCATGAAGCACCAATTTAAACAATCCATTTCGCGCCTGATGGCTACTAATGAATCCAGAAACGGTGATTTGGCTGCCGACCGTTATACTGTGAGTAACTGCTTGTAACGCTTTCCCGCTAGCAATAATGGGCATTCGGCACCATGATTGTCTTTTTAATCCCGCCTCTTCTTGTATCGAACGATGTTCAATAACAAATTGACAGTGCGGGATCCCAGCGGGGCTAACTTTTCGAATTAATGCTTTGCACACTGTGCCAGTTAGCACCAAATGATTATTAGCCGTCACAGCACTAATTACTCTTCAGAATCCTCTGCTACATCATCAACTTCATCTTCATCATCGAGGTCATCAGCGATATCACGACGGCGTTCGTCTTTTGCTTTAACCATTGGAGAAGCTTCAGTTACTGCGTGTTTAGTACGCATAATCATGTTGCGGAGAACGGCATCGTTGAAACGGAAAGTAGTTTCCAGTTCATCAATCACTTCCTGCGGAGCTTCAACGTTCATCAGAACGTAGTGTGCTTTGTGCAGTTTGTTGATTGGATAAGCTAATTGACGACGACCCCAGTCTTCTAGACGGTGGATCTGACCATTTGCATTAGTGATAGCGGTTTTATAACGCTCGATCATGCCCGGAACTTGTTCGCTCTGGTCAGGATGAACCATAAAAACGATTTCGTAATGACGCATTTGATATTGCTCCTTACGGATTTATCAGCCTCCTGTCAGGGTCAGTCACCACCCATGGAGGCAAGGAACTTGTTTAAGTTGTGACTGAAAAAATTGACGCGTAACTATACCCCCGCGGTCAATAAAACTCAAGGGAGTATAGAGAATAAAATAAACTCAGCGATCATTTCACACAATTATTTCACAATAATACGCTGGCGCATCGCTTCAAATAAGCAAACGCCGGTTGCCACAGAAACGTTGAGTGAAGACACCGTACCCGCCATTGGGATACTAATCAGCTCATCACAATGCTCTCGAGTTAAACGACGCATACCTTCACCTTCAGCGCCCATCACTAATGCCATTGGGCCAGTGAGTTTGCTTTGATATAAAGTATGATCTGCTTCGCCTGCTGTGCCGACAATCCAAACGTTCTCTTCTTGCAGGAAACGTAATGTACGAGCAAGGTTAGTCACTTTAATTAAAGGAACACTTTCTGCTGCACCACAAGCCACTTTTTTGGCTGTTGCGTTTAATTGTGCAGAACGATCTTTGGGAACGATAACAGCGTGCACACCAGCTGCATCTGCGCTACGTAAACAAGCCCCTAAATTATGGGGATCAGTAACACCATCTAGCACTAATAAGAAAGGTGTACCAACTTTAGCTAATAAGTCTGGTAAATCTTGTTCTTGATACTGACGACCTGGTTTTACTTTAGCAATAATACCTTGATGAACAGCACCTTCTGTTTGGCTATCTAACCATTGGCGATTAGCCACTTGAACTAGAATACCTTGAGCTTCTAATTCATGAATAACAGGTGTTAAACGGCGATCTTCACGCCCTTTTAATACATAAACTTCTTTAAAACGTGCAGGATCACGCTCAAGTAATGCGGTTACTGCGTGAATACCATAAATAATTTCTTCGCTCATAGCGGTGCTTACTCATTAAAAAATAAAAGGCACAAAACAGATAAAAGGCGGAGTCTCCGCCTTTTAAAAAAGAACCAGAAGAACGAAACTTTATGCGTTATCGCGTTTGGCCGCGCGTTTAGCTTTAAGTTTTGCCTCTATCTTTTTGGTTTGTGATGATGCTTTCTTACGTTTGCTACTTGCTTTATCTTTCGCAACTTGGTCTTTTACAGCTTTGTCTTTGCTCGCATTACCTCGACCTGATGATTTGCCTTTTTTGAAAGCACTATCTGGTTCAAAGTTTTTGTCTTTGCTTGCATCACGACGACGAGACTTACTAGAACTTGCGTTTTTCTTGTCTTTTTCACTTTTTAGGCCACGAACACGGGCTGTTTTACCCGGATTACGCGCGGTACGTGTTGTTGAAATTAAAGAGAAGTCAATAGTACGTTCATCCATACTCACTGCTTCCACTTTCACTTCCACTTCATCACCAAGGCGATAAACTTGCCCTGAAGACTCACCAATCAAGCGCTGACCAACATTGTCATATTGATAGTAATCATTATTTAATGTGGAAACATGCACCAAACCATCAATAAACAGATCGTTTAAGCGGACAAAGAAACCAAAGCCCGTTACGCTGGTGATAATACCTGTAAATTGTTGACCAATTTGATCCAGCATAAAGTCACATTTCAGCCAATCAGCGACATCTCGTGTTGCTTCATCAGCACGGCGCTCAGTTAAAGAGCAGTGCTCGCCTAATTGCAACATGGTGTCCATATCACTGTGGTAGCCACCTGTTGGTGTCCAACGCTGTGAACCGTGACCTGCTTGTTTCGCAATTTGATATTTAATCGCGCGATGCAAGGCTAAGTCAGGATAACGACGAATTGGCGAGGTAAAGTGAGCATAAGATTTCAATGCTAAACCAAAGTGTCCACGATTTTCAGGATCGTAAATCGCTTGTTTCATAGAGCGCAAAATCATGGTTTGCAGCATTTCACGATCAGGGCGCTCTTCAACCTCTTTCATAACACGCGCGTAGTCTGCTGGCTCTGGCGTTAAGCCTCCTGGCAACGTTAACCCTAATTCATTAAAGACTGAACGCAAATTCAGGACGCTCTCTTCTTTGGGTTTATCATGAATACGATAAAGTGCAGGTTCTTCGTTTTTCTCAACAAAGCGAGCGGCTGCGATATTAGCAAGGATCATGCACTCTTCAATCAATTTGTGTGCATCATTACGAACCACTGGCTCAATACGCTCAATACGACGCTCTGCATTAAAGATAAACTTCGCTTCTTCTGATTCAAAACCAATCGCACCACGTTGCTCACGCGCTTTATCTAGCACTTGATACAATTCATATAGATGCTCAATATCTTGAACGATAGGTTTATAGTGTTCACGCAGTTCCTCATCGCCTTGAATGATTTTCCACACTTTGGTGTAAGTCATTCGTGCATGAGAACTCATCACTGCTTCATAGAATTTATAAGAAGAAAGACGCCCTTGTTCAGAAACCGTCATCTCGCAAACCATACATAAGCGGTCAACTTGTGGATTTAATGAACACAATCCATTAGACAGAACTTCTGGCAACATCGGCACTACTTGAGAAGGAAAATAAACAGAGTTTCCTCGGCTACGCGCTTCTGTATCTAATGCCGTTTGAGGACGCACATAATAGCTCACATCCGCAATTGCGACCCATAAACGCCAGCCACCGCCTTTCTTACGTTCACAATAAACCGCATCGTCAAAATCTCGTGCATCTTCACCATCGATGGTAATTAATGGTAATTTGCGTAAATCAACACGTCCTTGCTTCGCTGACTCTGGTACTTCTTCTTTTAAATCAGCAACTTCTTTTTTGACTTTTTCAGGCCATGTATAAGGGATCTCATGAGTACGCAGAGCAATTTCTACTGCAATACCTGTTCCCATCGTTTCGCCTAGGATCTCAACGATACGTCCTACTGCTTGAGTGCGACGAGTAGGTCTTGTTGTGATTTCAACAACAACCACATTTCCCATTCGTGCGCCCATGATATCTTCTTTAGGAATAAGAATATCAAAGCTTAAACGGCTATCATCAGGTACAACAAATCCCATACCTGACTCAATAAAATAGCGACCTACAATTTGGTTATTTCGTGGTTCAATAACACGAACAACACGACCTTCACGGCGACCTTTTCTATCCATACCTAAAGGTTGAGCAAGGATCACATCGCCATGCATAGTTTTTTTCATTTCATCTTGTGAAAGATAGAGGTCATCTTTTTGACCTTCTGCACGTAAAAAACCATAACCATCGCGGTGACCGATTACCTTGCCTTTCCACAGATCAAGGCGTTCAGGTAATGCGTAGCATTGGCGACGGGTAAAAACTAATTGACCATCACGTTCCATTGCTCTTAAACGGCGACGCAACGCTTCTAAGTCTTCTTCACCAGAAATTTTTAACGCCTGTGCTAAATCTTCACGACTCATTGGTGCCGTGCGTTTTTTCATTTCTTCTAAAATATATTCGCGACTAGCAATTGGAGAGGCGTATTTCTCTGCTTCTCTATCCTGAAAAGGATCTTTTGACATTATGACCTCCAAGCTATCAGATTTGATGAAATAGTAGACTCAAACATCTTCTAATAACAATTTATATAAAGAGCTATTATTTTCAACTAGCTCGGCGAGTGTGTGACGGTCTAACTCTTTCAAAAACTGCTCAATTGCCTGATTTAACACCAGTTTTAGTCGACAAGCTGGGGTAATGTGGCAAAACTCAGCACTACAGTTTACTAATGAAAGTGGCTCTAAAGCACGAACAACATCACCCACAATGATACTTGTTGCAGGCTTGCCTAAACGGATCCCTCCATTTTTACCGCGAATAGCCTCAACAAAACCTAAATGGCTAAGTTGATTAATAATTTTCACCATATGGTTACGCGAGACACCATAGACTTGTGTCACTTCAGTGATACTCGTCATTTTGCCTTCTGGCAATGAAGCCATATATATCAATGCTCGCAATCCATAATCTGTAAAACTGGTTAATTGCACAATGACCTCTGAAAAGTGGTTTTCCCTATTAAAGTCGTTAAGGGATCAGTAATTATTAATGAGAATATCATTTTATTAAGCAATATTATGTTTAATTTTTGGACATTTAGCAAAGATATGCTCAAAAGTGAGTTATTTCCGTCTCTCACTTGACTATTAACAAAATAATAGCGATATCACAGACAAAGAAAAAGCGATACTGTCGATTTTCAACAGATCGCTTTCTTATTTCTGATATTACAACAATAACATTGTCTTACTGTTTTTTACGCGTTACTGATAGAACAGAAGCAAAACCGAGTGTAAAGCTGTCTTATCTTATGTGTAACACGTATTTTTATCCCAATTTAACCAACAAACAGATACGAAAAAATCGCCCCTGTCATTTTCAGGGACGATGTTCACATCAAACCAATTTAATGCAAATTATGCATCAAATGGATGACGGAGAATGATGGTTTCTGAACGGTCTGGACCAGTAGAAACGATATCAACAGGAACACCTGTCAGTTCTTCTACACGTTTGATGTAGTTCAGCGCTGCTTGTGGCAGTTGAGCATGATCTTTCACACCAAAAGTACTTTCGTTCCAACCTGGCATTGATTCGTAGATAGGCTCGATACCTTCCCAATCATCGGCTGCTAAAGGTGTTGTATCAATCACTTCACCATTTGGTAAACGATAACCAACACACAGTTTCACTTCTTTCAGACCATCTAACACATCCAGTTTAGTCATGCAGAAACCAGACAGTGAGTTGATTTGAACAGCGCGACGAATAGCGATGATATCTAACCAGCCAGTACGACGGCTACGGCCTGTGGTTGCACCAAATTCTTGGCCTTTCTCACGTAAGAAGTCACCCACTTCATCAAACAATTCAGTTGGGAATGGACCTGCACCTACACGAGTAGAGTAAGCTTTGATGATCCCTAATACGTAACCAACATAGCGAGGGCCTAAACCTGAACCTGTTGCCACACCACCAGCGGTTGTGTTTGAAGAGGTTACATACGGATAAGTACCGTGGTCGATGTCTAATAAAGTACCTTGTGCACCTTCAAACATCACTAACTCACCGTTTTGTGTTGCTTTGTACAGTAAGTCAGAAACATCAACAACCATACCTGTCAGAATATCAGCGATTGCCATGATATCGTCTAAGGTTTTTTGGTAATCAACAGGTTCAACTTTGTAGTAGTTCACCAGTTGGAAGTTATGGTATTCGATGATTTCTTTGAGTTTTTGTGCAAACACTTTTTTATCAAACAGATCGCCAACACGTAAACCGCGACGAGCAACTTTATCTTCGTAAGCAGGACCGATACCACGGCCTGTTGTACCGATAGCTTTTTCGCCACGCGCTTTTTCACGCGCATTGTCTAATGCGATGTGATAAGGAAGGATTAATGGGCAAGCTTCAGACAGAAGTAAACGAGAACGAACAGGAATGCCACGATCTTCAAGTTGAGTCATTTCCTTCATCAGGGCTTCTGGCGATAAAACGACACCGTTTGCTATGATGCTAACAACATTTTCACGGAGAATGCCTGATGGGATTAAATGAAGAACGGTTTTTTCACCGTCGATGACTAGAGTGTGGCCTGCGTTATGGCCACCTTGGTAGCGAACAACATATTTAGCGCGTTCTGTCAGCAAATCGACTATCTTGCCTTTGCCTTCGTCACCCCACTGGGTGCCCAATACGACAACGTTATTACTCATTTCAAAATACACTCGGTTGCTTAAAAAAGGATTCTACCATCTCAATTCAAGAGTTACAGTAGATTTTATCTAATTATGTCATCCCCGCTTTTAAGCAATAGATTATCTTGCCATTGTCAATATTTTTGCCCGAAAAATCCGCATCACAAACGTATTGTGAATTTTATCAACAGTTTTGATCGCAAAAACAGGAAGCAGAGTGACATAAAAGTGAAAATGGCGAAGAAGACGCTTCGGAATTGCCGAAGGTTTATCTTGAAATGCAATTTTCACTTTATACTATCCCAGCTAAAACCATTTTGGAAACCATTAAGCGTAAATTTTCATCTTTTTATGCACAATTATTTATTTCTTAGCTAGATTACTCGCTTTATCTTATTGATATCAAAAAAAATCCCCCACTTTTTAAGGTGGAGGATTTTATTATTTACTCAAACGGTTTAATACGTTTGGAAATTACTCTTCAATCGCTCGCGCTTTTGTTGGTGCTTTCATATAGCGTAAGAAATCGCTATCTGGGCTTAACACCATGACGTCATTACCATCTTGATTAAAGCTCTTTTCATAAGCACGTAAGCTACGAATGAAGGCATAGAAGTCTGGATCTTGGTTGAACGCATCAGCAAACAGTTTAGTCGCTTGGGCATCACCTTCACCGCGAAGACGTAATGATTCACGCTCAGATTCAGCAAGTGTCTCTGTTACGGTCTTATCCGCAGCAGCACGAATTTTCACAGCTTGCTCTTGACCTTGTGAGCGGTGACGACGAGCAACGGCTTCACGCTCTGCACGCATACGCTGATAAATCGCCTCAGAAACTTCCATAGGTAAGTTGATTTGCTTGATTCGAACGTCAATCACTTCAATACCTAAAGCCGCCATACTGTTCATATTGATAGCAGGCGCTTGACCTTTGGTTTCTTCAGCTACTTTCTTCGCAGCAATGGCAATCGCATCATCAGCAGCACTTGAATCACGAGATGGAGTACCTTCATTCAGTGCATTACGAACATCAATGGTTAAACGACCACGAGAATCCGTAATAATTTGGTTTACGCTCATACGACCAATCTCAGAACGTAAGCGGTCACTGAATTTACGACGCAGTAATGTTTCCGCTTGCGTTGTATTACCACCACCTGTTGCCAGATAGTAGGTGCTGAAATCACTGATACGCCATTTCAGATAAGAGTCGACTAATAAGTCTTTATTCTCACCTGATAAGAAACGGTCTTGCTGGATATTCATAGTTTGAATACGCGCATCCAGTTTTTTCACATTCTCAATAAATGGAATTTTAAAGTGAAGACCAGGTTCATAAACAACAGGTTTATTTTCAGCATCACGTACAACTTTCGCAAAGCGTAAAATAATACCACGCTCATACTGTTGAACGACAAATACAGAAGAGTACAACAACGCTAAAATAATAACTGCAACAACAGCGATAACTTTACGCATGATTATTGTCCTCCTTGATTATTGCCGTAAGGCTGACCATAACCGCCATTATTACTACCATATCCACCATTACCATAAGTCGTTGTTGCTGGTTTTTGTGCCGGTGCTGGATTTGCAGCTGGAGCAGGTGCCGTTACACGAGCTGGCGCCTCAAACGTATTCGATGGTGCAGATTGAGGTTGCTGACGTAACATTTGCTCTAAAGGCAGCACTAACATGCTGTTACCTTTATCATTAGCGATAACTTTACGTGTTTTTGATAGCACTTTTTCCATCGTTTCAATGTAAAGACGCTCGCGAGTAATTTCAGGAGCAGCACGATATTCAGGTAAGATTTTAGCAAAGCTTGCTACCTCACCTTCTGCTTTCATCACCACACTGGTTTTATAAGCAGTCGCTTCTTCAATCATACGTTGCGCGTTACCTTTTGCTAACGGTAACACTTCGTTTTTATACGCTTCAGCTTGACGAATTGTTTTTTGCTCTTCTTCACGGGCAGCGATTACGTCATCAAATGCCGCTTTTACCGCTTCTGGTGGGCGAGCAACTTGGAAGTTGACGTCCACAATCGAGATACCCATGTTATAAGGACGGATAGTCTCTTCTAATTCTTGACGTGTTTGGTCACGAATTTCTGAACGGTTAGAAGTTAGAATTTTTTCCATTTCTGAACGACCAATAACGCCACGTACTGCGCTGTCAGTCGCCTGACCTAAGCTGTTAATTGGTGTTGTCAGGTTAAACAGGAATGTTTCTGGATCGGAGACAACATACTGCACGTTTATCTCAACTTGAACCATGTTTTCATCTGACGTTAACATCATGCCACCCGTGGTTAAATCACGGATAGTTTTTACGTTAACAGGCTGAACTTCATCAATGAAAGTCGGTTTCCAGTTCAGACCAGGTTCAACGATTTGGTAAAATTTACCAAAACGAGTCACTACGCCTTGTTCTGCCTCTTTGATGGTATAAAAACCACTTGCAGCCCAAACCACGACTACCGCACCTAATGCAAGAGAAATCAAAAGATTTCCAGCATTGCTACGAGGACCGCCATTTTGCCCAGAAGAGGAGTTTCCACCTTTTTTACCGCCGAAACCACCAAGCTTTTCACTCAGTTTACGGAACATATCATCGAGATCTGATGCTCCGCGATTCCGACCTCCTTGATTGCCGTTAGAGTTACCGTTGCCATCGCCATTATTATTGCCGCTGTTTCGGTTACCCCACGGGTCGCGGTCTTGTCCGTTGTTACCGGGCTGATTCCACGCCATGTTCTAGCTCCATTATTATGATTAGATTTATCAGGCTTAAGAGCCGATTTCGTCGCCAGCTCTCAGTTAATGTTCATTATTATGGCCGAATTTCAGACCACGTAATCCAATAAATTTGGTTCCTGCTTGCAAAGGCGGCGCCAGTCTACCATAGGCATACGTATGATTAGCCCAACTTTACCGTCTTTTTCAATCCATTCACGTTCTATTGACTGTAATTGATAAAAACGGCTACGTAAGCGCCCTGTATTTTCTGGCGGTAAACGTAATTCAAAGTGTGCGATCTCACCTGAAAGACGTTCTGTCAACGCCTGATACAACAGAGGAATACCTTCGCCTGTTTGTGCAGAAACCCAAACCCTAATGGGTAAGTTTTCTTCATTTCGATCAATTCTTGGAGTGAAGTCTTCAAGAAGATCAATTTTGTTCATAACATGCAGTGTTGGTATTTCTTGAGCATCAATCTCTTCTAATACACTTTCAACGGCATGAATATTTTCCTCAAAACGGCTATCTGCTGCATCAATAACATGAAGAAGTAAAGTCGCTTCTCGTGTTTCTTGCAAAGTCGCTTTAAAAGCAGCAACAAGATCGTGAGGTAAATGTCGAATAAATCCAACAGTATCGGCTAATACAACGGTTCCCACATCATCAACTTGAATACGTCTTAGTGTCGGATCTAATGTTGCAAAGAGCTGATCTGCTGCATACACATCAGAACAGGTAATGTGATTAAATAAACTCGATTTCCCTGCATTCGTGTAACCAACAAGGGATAATGTTGGAATATCAGCTTTACTCCGCGCTTGCCGTCCTTGTTCACGCTGACGCTCAACCCTACCCAATCGCATTAGAATTTGACTAATTTTACCTCGGAGTAAGCGGCGGTCTGTTTCTAGCTGAGTTTCGCCTGGTCCTCGTAACCCGATCCCCCCTTTTTGTCTTTCAAGGTGAGTCCACCCTCTGACTAAACGGGTTGATAAGTGACGTAACTGGGCGAGTTCTACCTGTAGCTTTCCTTCATGAGTTCTTGCTCTTTGAGCAAAGATATCAAGGATAACTCCCGTGCGATCAACCACACGGCATTCACAAAGTCTTTCCAGATTTCGCTCTTGTGCAGGTGTCAGTGCATGATTAAATAAAACAACATCTGCACCACTTGCTTTTACAGCCTCGGCAATTTCTTCTGCCTTACCTTCACCCACATAATATTTAGGATGAGGTGCTTTACGATTTCCTGTAATAATCTGAACTGGTTTAACACCCGCAGATGTCACCAAAGATTCAAATTCTTGCAAATCATCAACGTTCTTTTCTTGAGAAAAGAAGACGTGCACTAAAACGGCTAATTCGCCACCTTCATAACGATCAAACAAAGGCGAAACCTCTTGGACTTTATAAAAACAGGAAAAAACATAGGTAAAGTCTCCCTACCTATGTTTTTCTTATATCAAGAATAATATTGAATTATTACTCTGCAACATCATCCTGCTGAGCAGCGCCACCATTGTAGCCTGTACCAGTTTGGTTCGTGCCTGTATTGCTATGATGAGAAACAGGACGCGAAGGTACCACGGTAGAGATAGCATGTTTGTATACCATCTGACTTACTGTGTTTTTCAGCAAAATAACAAATTGGTCAAAAGATTCGATCTGACCCTGCAATTTAATACCGTTTACCAAATAGATAGAAACGGGAACCCTTTCACGACGTAATGCGTTCAGGAAAGGATCTTGCAAAGATTGCCCCTTAGCCATTCTATGTTTTCCTTATTTTGTTGTTTTATATTAGAACCCAATTGGTTCGAAAAATGAACTACTCAAAAATTGCGCTTTGGCAACTATCAATTTTACACAAACCTACCATCTATGCACTAACTACCTGCAAAACAGTGTCAAGAGATTGTTTTGGATCTTCACTATCAAGCCAGTGAATGTCATTCCAACCTCTTAACCAGGTGATTTGTCGCTTCGCTAATTGCCGGGTAGCGCAGATCCCTCGATAAACCATCTCATCATAATCTATTTCGCCAGATAAATATGACCACATCTGGCGATAACCGACACAACGTACAGAAGGTAAATCTTCATGCAGATCGCCCCGTTCATATAATGATTTTACTTCATCTTCAAATCCACACGTTAACATCTGTTTAAAACGAGCTTCAATGCGTTGGTGAAGAACATTTCTATCTTTCGGAGCAATCGCAAATTGATAAACATCATAGGGCAAAGACTCGCCTGATATTTTTGTCAATTCCGTCATTGTCTTACCTGAAATCAGGTAAACCTCTAGTGCACGAGAAAGTCGTTGAGGATCATTAGGATGGATCCGTTGTGCTGCAACAGGATCAACTAATGCTAACTCTTTATGTATTGCCTCCCACCCTTGTTCTGCTGCTTTTTTCTCTATTTCAGCACGAACATCAGGATTTGCACTGGGTAAAGGCGATAGACCTTCAAGTAACGCTTTAAAATATAGCATAGTCCCGCCCACTAATAGTGGAATTCGCCCAGCTGCGATAATTTCTTCCATGGCATTTAATGCATCACGTCGAAAATCAGCTGCGGAATAGGGTAATGCGGGGTCTAGAATATCAATTAATCGATGTGGCGCAAGCGATTGCTCTGTCGCATCTGGCTTTGCAGTACCAATATCCATACCACGATAGATAAGCGCAGAGTCCACACTAATAATATCTACAGGCAGCTTTTGTCTTAGTGCAATTGCTAATGCCGTTTTACCTGACGCTGTAGGCCCCATTAGGAAAATTGCTTTAGGTTTTATTTGCGTGTTTACTTCGCTCATTATTTAATGCCGCTACCACCGGTTGTAATTCTATTAATTGTAATAAGTTTTTTGCTGGCCGTCTGACATATTGCGGACAAAGTCTTTCAATATCAGCCAATAGTCCTACTGCTTGAGCTTGCGACCACTGTGCTTGCTCTGCACCTAATTGTTTTGCAAACCACTGTCCAAGTTGTTGCTCAGTACAAGATTGCTCTGCTGACAAATAGGCTAATAATGCTGTCAGTAACACTGGTAAATTTTGCTGGCGCAAAGGTAACGACACAGCATGTATTGTTGCTTTACCGTGAGAAATTTCGATAACGATCCCGAAATGACTGATTAGCGATTGATACTGATTGAATACGCTAATCTCCTCTTTACTCAATGCCAACTTTAAAGGCACTAGCAAAGGTTGTGGCTTCAATGTTTCATCTTTAGGCAGTAATTGCGCACATTTTAACAGAAAATCTGCTTCTTCCAATGATAACAACCCAAGACCTTGTGAAGATTCTATTAACGCATATTTGTGCTGATAAATTGCCAATACTCGCCCAAAAGTATAATCAGTTCGTCCATCTTTCGCATTGACAGAACGAGGCATCACCGAAATAGTATCTTCTTCGATATTATTAGTTGTATGAACGATTTCACCTAAATTCAATGGGGCACGGTCAGGAAATAGTGGTATTTTCTCTTTATCTTTTGATGTAGATACACTTTCTTGCATCATTTTTTGATAAAGTGCGCCTTGTGTTCGTTGATAGCTCTCACCAAACTGACGACGATCGCCAAATTGAGAGGCTTGCTTTTGAGGTGAGTTATTGTTGTGTTCTCGTTCACTGTATTGGTGTGATGATGATGTATTTTTCGGCGTTTGAGCTACTGGTGCTTGATAAGGCTGAGAAAATACATTTTCACCCGCAACTTGACGATTTTCAGGAAAGTTTAACGCTGTTTCGTGTTCTTCTTCATCATCTGAAGTGAGTGATAAAGACTCTTGCGTTGCTTGTCGTAAAACACTCAGCACACCTTGATAGATAAAATCATGAACCAAACGAGATTCATGGAAGCGAACTTCATGTTTAGCAGGATGGACGTTAACATCAACTTGGTGAGGATCAACGCTTAAATACAAGATGTAAGAGGGTTGCTGCTCTCCTTGCAAATATCCTTCGTAAGCTTGGCGAATAGCATGATTAATCAGCCTATCACGCATCATTCGTCCATTCACATAACAATACTGAATTTCACTACTTTGCACAGGTGATAAAGGATGTTCTACCCAACCTTTTATTGCTAAATCACCATGTTCCCACGATAACTGCATTGATTGATTGACAAAATTATTACCACAAATCGCACTCAAACGGCGATTTTGCTGACTTTCATCTTTCACTGCACGGTATTGCCGAACTCGTTTACCGTTATGAGTAAGATTGATGGAGACATCAAAGCGCGATAGCGCAATGCGGCGCACCACTTCATCAATATGTGCAAACTCTGTTTTTTCAGTACGTAAAAACTTACGCCTTGCTGGCGTGTTATAAAACAGATCAAGGACTTCAACCGTACTTCCTACGGGATGAGCCGCAGGCTTAACCGTCACAGCCATATCTCTGCCTTCGGCGTAAGCTTGCCATGCCTCTTCTTGATCTTGAGTACGCGATGTCAGCGTTAAACGAGAAACAGAGCTAATGCTCGCTAATGCTTCTCCACGAAAACCCATACTCATTATGGCTTCGAGATCGTCAAGACTTGATATTTTGCTAGTTGCATGGCGAGCAAGTGCTAACTTCAAATCATCACAATTGATACCGCATCCATTATCACGAATGCGAATTAGCTTGGCGCCACCTTTATCGATATCAATATCAATTGAGGTCGCGCCTGCGTCTAAACTATTTTCCAGCAACTCTTTAACAACAGAGGCGGGTCTTTCAACAACTTCCCCTGCGGCAATTTGGTTTGCAAGCTGAGGAGGTAATAAATTTATCGCCATTACCTTTATTCCATTCTACTCAATCAATTAGGCGCATTTTGTAAAGGGTGAGCCAGAAAATAATTTCTTAAACCCGCGTGAATAGATGCCGCAAGTTTCTCTTGATAAGCATCAGAAATCAGTAACTGCTCTTCTGACGCGTGACTAATAAAGCCTGTTTCAACTAAAATTGAAGGGATATCAGGTGAACGCAAAACACCTAAGCTCGCATGCTCTGGTGTTTTCTTATGTAATGAACCCACTTTTCTTAGTTCAGACAATACAGCAACGGCAACGTCATAGCCTACTCGCTGTGAATTACCAAATTGCAAATCAAGAACGGTTTGACTTAGATAAGGATCAGCGCCATCTAATGCATCACCAGCACCACCGAGTAATTCAGATTGTTTCTCGCTTTGTTCAAGCCACTTACCTAATTCACTGTTTGCACGACGATTAGAAAGCACCCACACAGAAGCGCCTCTTGCACTACGATTTGGTGCTGAGTCTGCATGAATAGACACCAACATATTCGCACTTTGCTTACGTGCAACTTCAGAGCGCCCTGCCACTGAGATAAAATAATCACCACTACGTGTTAGAACAGGTTTAAACATAGGATCATTACGTAAGCGACCTTCCAACTTTCTTGCCACACTTAACGTCACGTCTTTTTCACGATTACCTTTCTGACCAATCGCGCCGGGATCTTGTCCACCATGACCTGCATCTATCGCAATAATAATTTGGCGAGAGCCTGCTTGTGGTTTAGAAGGTGTGGTACGTGGTTTTACAATAGGGGCAACAGGCGCAACCTCGGGTGTCGGCTTGGTAATTAAAGGCGCCATTTCTCTATTTGTATTTGAATTAGCATTTGAACTTGAATTTGATGTAGTTGCTGCTGTTGCAGTCGGTGATAACGCAATAATACTTACTGTCGATTGAGCATTGCTATTTTGTCGACCACTTATAGCTTTAATAGTAAGCACTAACTTATAGCCACCACTTACATTCATCAAACTTTCAGTCACCACAACCGGCTGAGCAAGCTCAACAACCATACTTTGGTATTGGCTATCTTTTGATTGCGTTGAGCGAATTTTATGGACTAGCTGCCCATTGCCTAATGTTGCCGGTAATCCCGTGATTTTTGTGCTCTGTTTAAAATCCATCACCAAACGGTCAGGACTTTTTAATGAGTAATATCGATAACTAGGCTTCCCATCACTAAAAGTAAATGTAAGGGTTGTTGCTGAAATACCGTTTTCTGCTTTTACTTCTGTCACAGTAGCGGCTTGTGCTATTTGCACAAAAAATAAAGACAAAACAACCAACAGAAAGGCAACAACATAGCGCTGACTTTGACTCACAGTAGTGATGAGACTCGACATAATCAATATTCCTTTATGCAGACTGAATACGGGATAAAACAGTGTTCCCTCTTGGTGAAAGGGCAACAAAACGCGCTTTTCGACCTTCATCTTCGTAGCTTAAATGAAGTTCTAAATCTGCGTTAGGTAAAAAGCCTTCACCTTGAGATGGCCATTCAATAAGGCATAACGCATCTTGTTCAAAATAGTCGCGTATTCCCATAAATTCCAGCTCTTCAGCGGAAGCTAAACGATAGAGATCAAAATGATAAACGGGATTTGGCGAAAGCATATAGGGCTCAACTAATGTATATGTTGGGCTTTTAACATGCCCTTGATGACCAAGCGCTTGTAAAAAGCCTCGGCTAAAGGTTGTTTTTCCAGCACCAAGATCGCCATATAAATAAATGATCAATCCGCTATGATCCGTCGCTATTGCAACAGTACGCCCTAGTTCAACTGTTGCCGCTTCATCTTCTAATGTAACAACCCATTCTTTCATATTTATATAGTCTATTGTTAAGTTATAACGGCTTAATAAAGAGAGATCGTTGGAGAACATCAAATACTAAGCTTTATATGTTTTCTTAAGGCAAATAGTTATCGAAATTACTATCAAATAACCATACCATAAATCTATTTATTGCGAGGATTTTTCCTACCGCCTCACTATGATACACTGCGCGCTCTTAGGACTCACCTCTTACCTACTGATTCGGTTTATTCATGTCATCACTCGATCTTAATCTTCTCGCTCAAAACATTAAATTATGGGGTTCTGAGCTAGGTTTTCAACAAACAGGGATATGTGATACTGACTTATCACTTGAAGAACCTCGCCTGCAAGCTTGGTTAGATAAGCAATATCATGGTGAAATGGCATGGATGGAAAAGTATGGAATGACACGAGCCAGACCTCATGAGCTGGTTCCGGGTACATTACGCGTTATCAGTGTCAGAATGAATTATCTCCCCACGGATGCGGCTTTTGCACGAACCTTAAATAACCCAGAACAAGGCTATATCAGCCGTTATGCGCTTGGTCGGGATTATCACAAAGTATTGAGGCAGCGTCTTAAAAAACTCGGCGAAAAAATTTCACAATATTGTCAGCAATTTGAATATCAAGGGATAGTCAACTTTCGGCCTTTCGTTGATTCAGCCCCTATTATGGAACGCCCATTAGCTGTTAAGGCCGGACTTGGCTGGGTTGGTAAACACTCACTTGTTATTAATAATCAAGCAGGCTCTTGGTTTTTCCTTGGTGAACTACTGATTGATTTGCCGTTACCTATTGATAGTCCAGTTGAAGAGCAATGTGGTAAATGTGTTGCCTGTATGACAACCTGTCCGACAGGTGCCATTGTTGAACCTTATACTATTGATGCTCGTCGCTGTATTTCTTATCTCACTATCGAACTCGATGGTGCTATTCCTGAAGAATTTCGTCCTCTAATGGGTAATCGCATTTATGGTTGTGATGATTGCCAGCTTATCTGTCCTTGGAATCGTTTTTCATCACTGACTGACGAAGAAGATTTTTCACCAAGAAGAGCACTTCATACCCCTGAATTACTCGATCTCTTTCAATGGAGTGAAGATAAATTTCTGCGTATCACTGAAGGTTCGCCGATCCGTCGTATTGGCTATTTACGTTGGCTTAGAAATATTAGCGTGGCGTTAGGAAATGCACCTTATCAAGATAAAATTATACTTGCCTTGCAAGAACGCTTTGGATTGAGTGATGTTTTAGATGAACATTTAAACTGGGCGATTGCACAGCAGACAGCGAAGAGAAATGAAAAAGAAGTAAAAATACAGACTTCACAACAAAAACGCTTAGTAAGGGCGATAACTAAAGGCTTACCTCGTGACGCTTAATTTTTAACAGGATAAACGCATTACGAATAACCATTAATTTCCTCTGTGAATAAAATAAAAATCCCTTGCCTATCAACATGAAAAAAAATTCAAGCGAACTAAGACTCAAAATTTAAAAAAATTAAAATAAACTTAGTTATCAATTAGATATAAAATCCAATCAATTTATTGAAGAGAATAATATCCTTATCACTTAATGATACGTGCTTGTGGATAACTCTGTGCAGTAAAAAAATAAATAGTGCTTAGATGCGGTGGTTATTAGCATCTCACTGTGGATAAATCGATTTGGGAAGATTTTAAGAATAGTAGAATATATATCACGTTTTTTTAAAGAAAAGCCTGAGAAACCCTTTTCTTTTTCTAAAATACTATTCAATGCATGTTTAACAGAATAAAGGCCTGAAACCTAAAAAATGATCTTGCCTCTAATTTCCCCTCTAAATGAGGAAAGGCGCACATTCTAGTGCTGTCAAAATAGAAATGCAAGCAAAGATCAAAGATAGATCACAAAAAAATAGCTTGATCTTACATGTATTAATGACATTTTCTTTTTTGAACAATAATCCAACACACTCTCTTTACGAGTATTAAGTAAAATTCCCTAATCTGCACCCTAAAACAGTGTAGTCGATATTTAAAAAAGCGAGAGAGTAAATGAAGATTTTTTTGGTTGTATTTTAGGCTACACATTATTAGACTAGCAAATATAGTCTTTTTTTGGTCTAAATTAAGACTCAATTTATGGAGGTGAATATGCGTTATTCAGAACAAATTAAACCAATTAGCTATTTAAAGGCCAATATGGCTGAAGTAATGGTAAAACTTACCGAATCTGGCTCCCCTATGATTATTACTCAAAATGGCGAAGCTAAAGCAGTCATTCAAGATATTGAATCTTATGAAGAAACTCAGGAAACGTTAGCTCTACTGAAAATATTAGCATTAGGTCAACAACAAGTTGAATCAGGCGAAGTCAGTGATATAAAAAGTGTTGTTCAGCGTTTAAAAAATAAAAGGAAGTAGAAAAAATGGCATCATACAAGGTCGTAGTTACTAAAGATGCCGAGGCAGATTTAGAAAACATTCATAACTATATTTCTGAACATGACTGCCCAGAAAATGCAGATTATGTATTAGATGAGTTACTAGCAGTAGCAGACAATTTAACTAACTTTCCAATGAAGGGAACTGTTCCTAATGAATTACAAACGTTAGGTATTCGTGAATTTCGACAAATTCTATTTAAACCCTATCGGGTAATTTACAGAGTATTAGGACAACAAATTATTATTTTGGAGCGGGAAACGAGACTCGAACTCGCGACCCCAACCTTGGCAAGGTTGTGCTCTACCAACTGAGCTATTCCCGCGTCTTTCTTACACCCGTACAAACGAAATTCTTCATCGGTACGGGAAGCGCATTATACGAGAAAAATGCTTAACCGCAAGCCCTTATCAACAAAAAAATACGTTTTTTTGATTACATGCCGATAAAATCATCACAATGATGCAATATCAATCATGAATGCACGCTTTTTACTCTTTAATAAAGGTTTTACGATAATAAGCTAGCTCTGCGATGGACTCACGAATATCATCCAATGCCTGATGAGTATTCTTTTTCTCAAAACCTTCTAAAATTTCAGGTTTCCAACGACGTGCTAATTCTTTTAATGTACTCACATCAAGATAACGGTAGTGAAAATATTGCTCTAGCTCTGGCATGTAACGGTATAGAAAACGTCTATCTTGCCCCACACTATTACCACAGATAGGTGATACGCCTTTTGGTACCCATTTTTCTAGGAATTCAATTGTCGCTTTTTGTGCTGAATTGTCATCATATGAACTGTTTTTTACGCGCTCAACTAAGCCACTACCAGTATGGGTGCGTGTATTCCATTCATCCATTAAACTTAATTGTTCATCAGATTGGTGTACTGCAATTACAGGGCCTTCGGCTAAAATATTAAGTTGAGGATCTGTCACGATAGTGGCAATTTCGATGATACGGTCACATTCAGGATCAAGACCTGTCATTTCCAGATCTATCCAGATCAGATTGTTCTCGCTTTTTGACATAATATATCCTAGCTGTTTCTAAGTGTGAGACATGATATTTTAGCGTTTATCATAGCGCGTTTACTCAATAAGCACGACAGAAGAACATCTAACCGAATAATACAAGTGAGGATCGGTGACAAAACGTAAATTATCTAAAGGCCAGCAACGCCGAGTACAAGAAAATCATAAAAAGCGTTTGCAGAGCAAAGAGAAGAAAAACCACGTTGAATTAGACGATACGCAATTAGGCGAAGCGACCGAAGGCTTAGTGATCAGCCGTTTTGGTCAACATGCAGATATCGAAGCCGCTGACGGCACAATTACACGATGCAATATTCGACGCACAATTTCATCACTGGTAACGGGTGATAAAGTTGTTTGGCGTCCTGCGCTACAAACACAAGAAAATGTCCGCGTAAATGGTATTGTAGAAGCTGTACACGAACGAACTTCAGTACTGACTCGTCCTGACTATTATGATGGCATTAAGCCTATTGCTGCTAATATTGATCAAATTATTATCGTTTCGGCTATTTTACCTGAACTTTCTTTAAATATTATCGACCGTTACCTTGTCGCATGTGAGACTTTAAACGTTGAGCCTCTGATTGTACTTAATAAAATCGATATGTTAGACGAGGAAAGCCGTAAGACTGTCAGTGAATGGATGCAAACTTATAAAGATATTGGCTATCGTGTTCTTGAAGTCTCTAGTTACACCAAAGAAGGTCTTGATGCATTGACACAAGAGTTGATTGGCCGTATCTCCATTTTTGCGGGGCAATCTGGTGTCGGAAAATCAAGCTTACTCAATACCTTATTACCACCAATGGAAGAAAGTATTCTCGTTAATCAGGTGTCTGATAACTCGGGTTTAGGTCAGCATACCACAACAGCATCACGCCTTTACCATTTCCAACAAGGAGGAGATGTCATTGACTCTCCAGGTGTACGTGAATTTGGTTTATGGCACTTAACGCCAGAGCAAGTAACAAAAGGGTTTATTGAATTCAGACCGTACCTTGGTGGTTGTAAATTCCGCGATTGTAAGCACTTAGACGATCCAGGTTGCCTAATTAGTGAAGCCGTAAATAACGGTGAGATCTCAGAAACGCGCTTTGAAAATTACCATCGTATTTTAGAAAGTATGAGTCAGGTGAAGGTTCGTAAGAATATTAATTTAGATACTTAATAATTGATTCACTGACAACCCTATTAAGGGTGGGTACAATAGACCCCTTTTGTCTATTTTTTATCGTTCAATCCCAGAGGTTGCCATTTTGGACAAGCTAAAAATTAAACTACAGTATTTATTGCCTAAATTATGGCTCACACAATTAGCAGGTTGGTTTGCCAACAAAAAAGCGGGTACGATTACCCAGTTTGTTATCAAAGCTTTTGCGAAAGCCTATAAGGTCGATATGAATGAAGCGAAAGAGAGCCAATTCCAAGCTTATTCAACATTCAACGATTTCTTTATTCGTACTTTAAAAGACGGTGTTCGCCCTATCGTTGAAGGTGATGACAAACTCGCACTGCCTGCTGACGGCACAGTAAGCCAACTCGGTCTTATTCAAGACGATCAAATTCTGCAAGCCAAAGGACATCATTACACCCTTGAAGCGTTACTTGCGGGTAATTTTATGCTGGCAGATAAATTCCGTAATGGTCAGTTTATTACGACTTATCTTTCACCTCGTGATTACCACCGCGTTCACATGCCTTGTGATGGTTTATTAAAAGAGATGATTTATGTTCCAGGCGATCTCTTCTCTGTTAATCCATTAACAGCGGCTAATGTCCCTAACTTATTTGCACGTAATGAACGTATTATTTGCCTCTTTGAAACTCAATTTGGTCCAATGATACAAATTCTAGTTGGTGCAACAATTGTTGGTAGTATTGAAACGGTTTGGTGTGGCATGGTAACGCCACCTCGTGAAGGTATTATTAAACGTTGGACATATCCTCAAGCGGATAAAGCAGGAGCGATATTATTGAAAAAAGGTGAAGAAATGGGCCGATTTAAGTTAGGCTCAACGGTCATCAACCTTTTCCCAGAAAATACCGTTCAACTGAATAAAGATCTTATGAATGGCTCCGTTACATTAATGGGGGAACAATTGGGTTCCATCATCAATGTCGCTGGTAATGACAATAATGCCATCAGTGAATAACACGTAATTCGGAGTAACCTTTGTGCGCCTGATAATCAGTCTTTTCTTCTCGCTCTTTTTGACGCTTTCGTTAAGCACATCTGCAATATCAGCGGATGTAGAGAAATTACGTCAAGATATTAAACAACTTGAAGGAAGTACCAATCCTCAAGATATTGAGGCAGTTCAGGCGCTACAAGGCACTATCAATTGGATTAATGATGGTGAAAAAGCGCAAACGAATGCAGATAATTATCAAAAAACCATTGATGATTACCCTCAAATCACGCAAGAGCTAAGAACCAAGCTCCTTGAAGAAAGCCATGCTGTTCCTACTATTCCAGAAAAAATTAGCATCCCTGATTTAGAACAGAAAATTATTCAAATCAGTAGCCAATTAATGGAACAAGCAAGGCTTCAGCAACAAGAGCAAGATAAAAGCCGCGAAATTAGCGAATCTTTAAACCTATTACCCCAACAGCTTTCTGAAGCGCGCCGTTTACTCAGCGATGCAACAACAAGACTCGCAGCTGTCAGTGCGTCAACAACGCCGTTAACAGAGGCACAAAATAAGCTAACACAAGCTGAAGTCACCGCACGTAAAGCGATGGTTAATGAGCTTGAAATGGCACAACTTTCGGCTAATAACCGCCAAGAAATTACTCGCCTTCGCTTAGAATTATTTAAAAAACGCTATCAACGTCTTGATGTGCAACTACAACAATTGCGCAGCTTATTAAATATAAAGCGCCAAGAAGTGGCTGATCTGGCATTAGAAAAAACAGAGATGTTAGCGGAAAAAGGTGGTGAGCTCCCTGAGTTTCTGACAAAACAGATCCAAACTAATCGTGAACTCTCTCAAATCCTGAATAAACAAACACAGGAAATGAGTGAGTTGTCAGAAAAACAACGCATTACCACACAGCAAACACAACAAGTTCGCCAAACGCTCACTACTATTCGAGAGCAAGCACAGTGGTTGAGTGGCTCAACAGCATTAGGTGAAGCATTAAGAACACAGCTTTCCCGCTTACCAGAAATGCCTCGCTCACAGGAACTTGATAGAGATATTATTCAGTTACGTGTCGAGCGTTTAGGCTATGAGGATATGCTGGAAAACTTAAGTAAGATCCAGCCACCAGAAACCGCAGATGGCTCTAAATTGCCTGAAGCTCAGCAATATATTTTTGATTCTCTTATCCAAGCACGCCATGAATTATTGAATTCGTTGCTATCTGGTTATGACTCTCAAATTCTTGAGTTAACAAAACTAAAAGTGGCGACAACACAATTAGCGGATGCATTAAAAGAGACAAAAGACGCAACAAACCGTTATATGTTCTGGGTTGCTGATATCAGCCCTATCAAATTTAATTATCCAGTTTTATTAGTCAAAGATATCACTCGACTGCTTTCACTAGATACCTTTTCACAATTAGGTCATGCTGCTGTCAGCATGCTTAAAAATCAGGATACGTTCCTATTTCTATTCGTCACTTTATCAATTGTGGGCTTTAGCCTGCGCACTCGAAAACATTACAACGCCTTTCTTGAAAGAGTCAGCAACCGTATTGGTAAAGTCACACAGGATCACTTTTCGCTGACGATACGCACTGTTTTTTGGTCTATTTTAATTGCGTTGCCATTACCTCTGTTATGGTCTGCCGTAGGTTATGGCTTACAAAGTGTTGAATGGCGTTATCCAATGGCGGGAGCGATTGGATATGGGGTCACAGCCGCAGCACCTGTGCTGTGGTTATTTATGATAAGTGCAACGTTTGCACGTCATAACGGCCTGTTTATTGCTCAATTTAAATGGAAAGAGAGCCGTGTTAAAAAAGCGATGCGCTTTTACCAGCTTTCTATTTTTGTCATCGTTCCGCTGATGATGTCATTAATTACCTTTGAATATTATAGCGATAGAGAATTTGCACCGACGGTCGGTCGCTTCTGTTTCTTACTGCTCTGTATCGCCTTAAGTTTTATTACCTCTAGCCTTAAAAAAGCTCACGTCCCACTTTATCTTGATAAACATGGATCTGGCGATAACCTGATCAATACTATTTTATGGTGGTTCTTACTGCTTGCTCCAGTTATTGCAGGTTTAGCCGCCGTCTTAGGTTACCTTTCTACATCGATTATCTTACTCGGTCGTTTAGAAATGTCTGTCGCCATTTGGTTTGCTCTACTGATTATCTACCACATTATTCAGCGATGGATGCTTATTCAGCGCCGGAAATTAGCCTTTGAACGCGCTAAACAAAAACGGGCTGAAATTCTGGCTCAGCGTGCAAAAGGTGAAGATGAAAATACGATTGTCGGGAGTAGTGGTGAAAGCACAGTAGGGCTTGAAATTGAAGCTCAAGAAATAGACCTTGATGCTATCAGTGCGCAATCTATTGGTTTAGTCCGTTCTATTCTGACTATGATTGCATTAGTCTCGATGATCTTATTGTGGTCTGAATTAAATACTGCGTTCTCTTTCGTAGATAATATTCGACTTTGGGACGTCACCTCATCGGTGAATGGTGTTAACACAGTACAACCTATCACGATGGGCTCTATTTTAGTGGCAATCCTTGTGATTATTATCACCACACAATTAGTTCGAAATCTTCCTGCGTTACTGGAACTGGCCATATTACAGCACCTCGATTTAACACCGGGCACAGGATACGCTATCACTACAATGACCAAATACAGCATTACGCTGATTGGTAGCATCGTCGGTTTCTCTTTATTAGGCATTGAATGGTCGAAGCTACAATGGCTAGTGGCAGCAATGGGTGTGGGTCTTGGTTTTGGCTTACAGGAAATCTTTGCCAACATCATTTCAGGCTTAATGATCTTGTTTGAAAAACCTATTCGTATTGGTGATACCGTGACAATTCGCAATTTGACAGGGAATATTTCTAAGATCAACACTCGGGCAACCACGTTAACCGATTGGGATAGAAAAGAAATTATCGTGCCGAATAAAGCGTTTATTACAGAGCAATTTATTAACTGGTCACTATCAGATTCAATCACTCGTATTGTCATGACTATCCCTGCTCCAGCAGATTGCAACAGCGAACAAGTTACGAATGTCTTATTAGAAGCCTCAAAACGCTCTACGATGATTTTAGAAAACCCAGCACCTGAGGTTTATCTGGTCGATTTACAACAAGGTATTCAAATCTTTGAATTGCGTGTTTATGCAGCCGAAATGGGACACAGAATGCCAGCAAGACATGAAATTCATCAAAATATCCTTTTAGCCTTTGCAGAGCATGGTATCCCATTACCATTCCCGCCATTCCAAGCAAGAGTGGATATGATGGGCAATACAATCCGTAGCTCTATGCGTGCAACACCAAGAGAAGTCGGTGGATTGTAATTAATCTATTCCATTGGAATATAAAAAAGGCGAACAATATCACGTTGTTCGCCTTTTCTTTTAGAGAGGATCACACTTGGTATAATTTACGTAAATAATGAGGTACAGCTTCATCAGCATTAGTTCCGATCACTTCCATATTTGGGAGTAAATCTTTTAATGTCTGATGCGCATTTTCCATAATGCAACCTTTACCAGCTATCTGTAGCATCTCTTTGTCATTCATACCATCACCAAACGCAACGGCATCTTTGGCAGTGTGTTGCATCAATTTAGCCACTTTTTCGAGAGCTTCACCTTTAGATACACCACCCGCCATCACTTCTAAGCAATTACGCAGTGAGAAACTCACATTGACCTTATCATCCCAGCGCTGATTAATTTCACTTTCCAGTGTCAGCAATAGTTCATGATCATCAGAAGTGAAGAATACCTTACAGACATTGGTGGTCGGAAACCCTGTTTTACAAAACAGTTCATAATTAAAATCCGATTCTCGGAAGAACTCACAAGCTCCTGGCATTTCTTTATTAACATACCAATAGTCGCCAGCGTAAATATTAGTTTCAATTTCGGGGTGATCAAAAACACATAAAGACAAGTCATAAGCAATTTCAGGCTCAAGATCTTGGCTAAAAATAAGGTCGCCATGAGTGTTATGCACTCGTGCGCCATTAGAGGTTATCATATAAGCGTTAATGCCTAATCCATCACGAATTTGAGCAACATCAACATGATGACGACCTGTTGCGAATACAAAATGCACGCCTTTATTAATAAGTAGATGCAGGGTTTCTTGCGTATAGGGAGTTAATACATGATTAGGTGATAACAGTGTGCCATCAAGATCTGAAGCGACTATCGAATACATACACATTCCTGATTAAAATAAATGCTTATCATAAAACTCACAGATTTCATTTAATGCTTGTGAGCGTAGCTTATCTATTTCGAACAAGATTTCATGATGCGCACCCTCAATCACCAGTGGCAATTTTTGCTTTTCTTCTCTTGTTCTGGACTGACTATAACGTTCACAGAAAGCCCTTAGCTCTTGATTATCTACCACCTTATCATGCTCTGCTTCGAGCACTAATAGAGGGGTATTAATCTCTCCCGCATGTTCAATTAACCAATCTCCCATTTTTAGACTTTCTCCCATCCAATGATAAGTTGGTCCGCCTAATCGTAGTTCTGGAAAATCAGCATAATAACGTAAATACCGGCGATATCGCTCATGGCTATGTGTTAACACATTAAGGATAAATGGCAGTGGAAACCATTTACCTGTTGATACCGCGTAGTTATTTCTTTCAGATTGACTTTGTTCTGCTCGGTTAACTAAAAAATTAGCCACCCAGCGAGGTATAGGTAATTTAATGCCAAACATCGGCGCACATAGCGCTGCTGCTTTAAACACATCAGGCTGCCGAAGTAGATAGCCTGCTAAAATTGCGCCACCCATTGAATGGGCTAAAGCAAAATAATGTTTATATTGATAAGGCAAAACAATCGTATCGACGAAAGTTGAGAAATCATCAATATAATCACTAAATTTTTCGACATGCCCTTTTTGAGGATCATCCAGAAGTCGGTCAGAAAGCCCTTGACCTCGATGATCGAGAAGAAAAACATCATAGCCTGAGTGAAAGAAATCAAACGCAACTTCAGGATACTTTACATAGCTTTCACTCCGACCTGAAGCAATAACCAGTGCTTTATTGTGCGATGGTGAGCGCCAATGAACATAACGAATTTTGGCGCCATCAACACCAATAAACTCACCTTCTTCACGTTGACTCCAAAAATCCAATAAGACGCCGTTCGTAAAAGCAGAAAACTGCTTCTCGCGAGATAACCACGAATATTTAAATAGGGTGGTTGTCATTGGCTCTCCTTATTGGCGTTATTCGAAGCCCTCAATATGGTCACGAATGAGTGTCATAAACGCGGGTCCAAATCGTTCTAATTTTCGTTGCCCAACACCGTTTATTAATAACAATTCATCAGGGTAAACGGGGCACTGCTCTGCCATTTCTATCAATGTGACATCATTAAAAACGACAAATGGCGGAATGTTTTCTTCATCAGCAATAGACTTACGTAATTTACGTAGTTTCGCAAACAATTTTCTATCGTACTGTCTATGGGTATTTTTTGTTTGTTGATTACGGCTTTTTGTCGGGCTTAATAATCTAGGTACGGCTAATTGTAATGGCACTTCACCACGTAAGATTGGTCTAGCCATCTCTGTCAGTTGTAATGCAGAGCGATGGACAATATTTTGTGTCACCATACCTAAATGAATAAGCTGGCGGATCACACTCACCCAATGTTCATGGCTTTGCGCTTTACCAATACCATAAACAGGTAATGTATCGTGTCCAGAATCGCGAATACGCTGATTATTCGCACCTCTTAATATTTCAACAATATAACCGATACCAAAGTGCTGACCTGTGCGATAAATACAGGATAAGGCTTTTTGGGCATCCACTAAACCATCATATTGTTTAGGGGGATCAAGACAAATATCACAGTTACCGCAGGCATTTTGTCGATGTTCATCGAAGTAATTTAGTAACACTAAGCGTCGGCATGTTTGTGCTTCTGCGAATGCCCCCATCGCATTAAGCTTATGCATTTCAATCGCTTTTTGGTCACTTTCTGGCTTTTCATCTAAACAACGACGCAACCACGCCATATCGGCAGGATCGTAAAATAATACCGCTTCCGCGGGCAACCCATCTCGCCCTGCACGCCCTGTTTCTTGGTAATAAGATTCAATATTTCGAGGAATATCAAAGTGAACCACAAATCGGACATTGGGTTTATTAATCCCCATACCAAATGCGACAGTAGCAACCACAATTTGCAAATCATCTCGCTGGAAAGCTTCTTGTACTTTAGCGCGTTGTGCTATTTCCATTCCTGCATGATAACCCGCAATGCTTAATCCTCGTTTACTCAGGCGCTCGGCAGTTTCTTCGACTTTACTGCGACTGTTACAGTAAATGATGCCTGACTTTCCTTTCTGACCGCGAATAAATAGCCAAAGTTGATCAAGCGGTTTGTATTTCTCAACTAAAGTGTAGCGGATATTCGGTCTATCGAAACTGCTGATATGAATTAAAGGGTCACGTAACACTAGCTGATTAATAATATCATAACGTGTCGTGTTATCTGCCGTTGCCGTCAGTGCAATAATCGGCACATCAGGAAGATATTGTCTTAATAATCCTATACCGCGATATTCAGGACGAAAATCATGACCCCATTGTGAAATACAATGCGCTTCATCAACCGCTAATAATGCAGGTTTCCATTGCACTAATTGATGAAGAAAACTCTCCATCATTAAACGTTCAGGGGCAATATACAGCAGTTTTATTTCACCCTTTTGACAACGTATTTGAACATCAAACTGCTCTTCACGCGTTTGGGTTGAATTTAAATAAGCAGCTTCAATACCATGAAGGCAAAGTTGATCAACCTGATCTTTCATCAGTGAGATGAGTGGCGAAACAACCACAGTCAGCCCATCGAGCAATAACGCGGGAATTTGATAACAAAGGGATTTACCACCCCCTGTCGGCATCACAACTAGACAATCTCTCCCAGTTGTAATGGTATGGATGATTTCTTGCTGACCAGGGCGAAATTGCTGATAACCAAAGGTTTCTCGCAAAATAGCCTGTGCTGATGGCATTGAATTAAGAACTTCTGCTGTGGACACGCCGTTCCTCTGAAAAGCTGCTGATAAAAACTATGATGAGGAGTAAAAGAAAAGGCACCAATGTGAAGGTGCCATCATCATTTATAGCGCTATGCTAACCCAGAACGGGGAAAATTACAGCATATCATTAAGCATCACGCCAACACCGACCCGTGTCTGACGAAAATTATAATCAATCATTGATTCGCCATAGCCACTAAATACTTGGGTATAAAAGCGTACATGCTTAGTAATTGGGTAGCTCCAGCCTAATTCAGCCGCCCCATAGCCACTGTTCCAGTTATAACGCCCTGTCGCAGTGATCACACTATCGCCTAAGCGATAGCCTGCTTTTAAACGGTAATAGCCCATATAGCGATTAATTTCTGGATTATCATCACGTTGAGCACTTTCACTAAAGCGATACCAAGGTTTTAAATCAAGCTGCAAATTGCCTTTTTGTGCCATAAAACGTGCGTAAGCACGGTTCCAACTACGAGATGTGGGATCAGAGCGCCCATTCGATTCGTGGTTAAAACCCGTTTCTATTTCACGTAGTGTCCAACCCGCAAATTTATAGTCTGTTGCCCAACCTAAAAAGAGTTGAGGTTCATAGTTTGTCTCACGGAAAGGGGCAGATTCTTTCTTATTGCTTAATTGCCACCAAGAGCGTTGGGTATAAGATGCTGCTAAAACAGAGTTTTCACCTGCAATACCGCGCCATAAAGGGAAGGCAAGACTGAGCTGAAATTTCACCTCATCTTTTTTAGCCTTATTCCCCCAATCATAACTTTGAATAGCCTCTTTATTCATATCAGAGGTTTTCGTATAAATAATATAATTGGATTCATAAGGATAAAGAACAAAAGGTGAATCGTATTCTTGTAATAAACCAGAAATAATACTGCCCTGAACAAGCGGTGCAGGAGATGATGATGCTGGTATTTCGGATGCAAATCCCCATGCTGGATAGAATAAAGCCACCGCGAGTAAAGAACGGATGTAACGCATAGTTAATTATCCTGTCTCATTATTGAATAATATAAAAAGTTAGTACTTACTTTAGAATTAGTTCTTATATATGTGCTTTATTACACTTTAGCGCCCATATTTTACACGTAATTGCCATTAAATCTCGTATATTTTTATACCATTATATTTATAGCACAAATGTTCAATTACGATTTTGTCATGTATTATTAACATAGTATTAACTTAATAACGTGATGTCAGGGGTTCTAAAAATGGAAAAACAGTTAACATTAGAAGAGGCTCAAGCACTTATTGGTCATGTTTTTGTTTATAAGATGCCCTTTAATCAATTAATCGGCTTAGAGCTAGTTCGCTTTGAACAAGACTACGCTGAAATTCAATTTCGGTATCAAGATAAACTTGTTGGTAATATTGCTCAACGTATCTTACATGGCGGACTTATTGCTTCTGTACTTGATGTTAGTGCGGGATTAGTTTGTGTCGGTAACGCATTAACACGTTTAGCACCAATATCCCAAGAGCAACTCGAACAGAAACTTGCTAACATGGGCACAATTGATTTACGTGTTGATTATTTAAGACCAGGACGTGGAGAATGTTTTACTGCAAGTAGCCATATTTTACGCAGTGGTAATAAAGTGTCTGTTGCTCGTGTTGAATTACATAATGAAAAACAAGTTCATATTGCGAGTGGGACAGCAACCTATATCGTAGGTTAAGCCTTTGTTAAGATTCATTGCGCTCTATGATGCTTAGATTGATATTAATTACTTGTAAAAACACATGCCTAATGACACATTAGATAATGTCATTGGGTATGATAACCCCGTCACACTTTTCCTTTCCATCAATTCCAGAGATAGCATGAGCCAGAAAAACACGATGAAAGGCGTTTTATGTGCCTTAGGCGCCTATTTGATCTGGGGTATTGCCCCTGTCTATTTTAAAAGCATTCAAGAAGTGCCCGCAGAAGAGATCTTAACGCACCGTATTTTATGGTCGTTCTTTTTTATGTTGATTTTAATGACTATCAGTCGTCATTGGCCTTATTTGCGCCAATTAATACGTCAACCTAAAAAAATTCTTCTTTTAGCACTGACTGCCGTCATTATCGCAACTAACTGGCTTACCTATATATGGGCGGTTAACCACGGCTATATGCTAGAAGCCAGCCTTGGTTACTTTATTAACCCACTGGTTAATGTCCTGTTTGGCATGCTTTTCTTGAGCGAGCGCTTCCGCCGTATGCAATGGATCGCAGTAGGGTTAGCATTTACGGGTGTATTTATTCAACTCTGGCACTTTGGTTCAGTCCCCGTGATTGGATTAAGCCTCGCCGTGACTTTTGGTCTTTATGGCTTACTGCGCAAAAAATTGGGTGTCGATGCACAAACAGGTATGTTGGTAGAAACATTATGGCTATTCCCTGTGGCATTGGTTTATATCTTATTTTTCACACATTCACCGACGAGCAATATGCTTGAAAATAGTTGGTCGTTAAATACCCTGTTAATCGCAGCTGGTATCATTACAACCGTACCATTATTGCTCTTTACAGAAGCGGCGCATCATCTGCGTTTATCAACCTTGGGCTTTTTCCAATATATTGGTCCAACCTTGATGTTTATTCTTGCCACAATGGTATATGGCGAACAAATTGATGCAGAACGATTAGTGACCTTTGGCTTTATTTGGGTTGCGTTGATCCTCTTTACACTTGATGCGCTCTATACTCAACGCCGTTTAAGACGTAGTTAGTACATACTCACTCTTCCGCTAAATTACCAATTTGAGTAAAAGCGGAAGAGCATTTTTTCTTCTGATTTTTCTTTAATAGATGTGCATTCTTCGCTATCTCTTCCACATACCGACACGAGCGCCTAAACAGTGCTGATATTGAGTTATTAATCACTTGAATACGGTTAATCACAATCCAAGGATAGAGATTAATTCGAGGAACAAAATCACGCTGATGCCTCAGCAATTTACAATAGAGATCTTCTTCAAGTTCGTTGGTGGGTTCACTGGGATGATAGGTATCACAAAGCACTTCCTCCGTATTTTCGATCAATAATTCATGACTAGAAAAAGAGACAGAAGACGTTCGCGTACAAGGTGCGACAAAAGAGTAGGCATGAAAGAATACGCTAGAGATTTTCATCAATTAATCCCGTTAATAAGAATAGATAACGAGATTATTAAGTAACCAACTTGAATTTCCCTTAAAAAAACACCCCAACTTATCGCGCTAATAAGTAAGGGTGTTTTTTTATATTGAGGTAATGCTAATTCACTCTAATCGAGGATTATTCTAGTCTAGCAAATGCTGCCACCAGCCATTTTATGCCTTCACCATTAAAGGCGATTTGTAACCGGCAATGCTCACCACTGCCTTCAATATTGATTATAGTACCGTCACCAAATTTAGGGTGCTTCACTCGTTGCCCTAGCGAATAGCCCGTATCATTGCTGATAATTGGAGTTCCTAAACGGCTATGATTAACAGGGCGGGAAACCGTGGCGCGTAAACGCACCTCTTCAACACACTCTTTCGGTAATTCTCCAATAAAACGAGAAGGACGATGACTGACTTCTTTTCCATATAAACGGCGGTTTTCAGCGTAAGTGAGCGTTAACTTTTTCATTGCTCGGGTAACGCCAACATACGCCAAGCGACGCTCTTCTTCCAAGCGTCCACCTTCATCCAACGACATTTGACTTGGGAACATGCCTTCTTCTACACCCACAATAAAGACTTGTGAAAATTCAAGTCCTTTAGCGGAGTGAAGTGTCATTAACTGCACAGCATCTTGATATGCATCAGCTTGGCTTTCGCCTGATTCTAATGCGGCATGTGAAAGAAACGCTTGCAGTGGCATTAAATCTTCGTCTTCATCTTGATAACTAAATTGGCGAGTTGCCGTGACCAACTCTTCCAAGTTTTCAATACGAGCTTGAGCTTTTTCACCTTTTTCTTGCTCATACATCGCTTTTAAGCCTGAATCACGAATAATTCGGTCTGTTTGCACATGTAGTGGCATATCAGCCGTTTCAGAAGCCAGCGTTTCAATTAATTCTAAGAACCGCTGAATTGCTGCGGTTGCACGTCCTGCCAGCATTTTATGCTCGATAACCTGCAATGCACTTTCCCATAAGGTAATTTGGTTATCTCTTGCCACTTGACGAACAATATCTAAGGTTCTATCACCAATGCCTCGCGTTGGTGTATTCACAACACGCTCAAAAGAAGCATCATCATGGCGATTAGCTGTTAATCGCATATAAGAAAGTGCATCTTTGATTTCTTGGCGTTCAAAGAATCGTTGACCACCATAAATACGGTATGGCATTGCGGCTTGTAATAACGCCTCTTCCATCACACGAGATTGCGCATTACTACGATAAAGAATGGCACAATCGGTTAGCGCGCCGCCTTCTTCTTGCCAACGCTTGATCCGCCCAACCACATAGCGAGCTTCATCCAAATCATTAAAGGCGCAATAAAGCGAGATAGGCTCACCTTCGGCCCCCTCAGTCCACAGATTTTTACCTAATCTGTCACTGTTATTTGCAATTAACGCATTCGCCGCTTTTAAAATATTGCTTGTCGAGCGATAGTTTTGCTCTAATCGGATAGTCTCTGCGCCAGGGAATTCATTTAAGAAATTTTGAATATTCTCAACTTGCGCACCGCGCCAACCATAGATGGATTGGTCATCATCGCCCACAATCATGACTTTACCAGATTGACCTGCCAACATTCTTATCCACGCATATTGAATACGGTTAGTATCTTGGAACTCATCCACTAAAATATTGGTAAAGCGGTTTTGGTAGTGCTCCAAAATTTGCGGTTTGTTTAACCAAAGTTCATGAGCACGTAATAAAAGCTCTGCAAAATCCACAAGCCCTGCGCGATCGCACGCTTCTTGATAAGCTTGGTATACTTTCAGCCAAGTGGTTTCAACTGGATTGCCATAGGTTTGAATATGTTGAGGACGTAAACCTTCATCTTTTTTACCGTTGATATACCACATACCTTGACGCGCAGGCCACTGTTTATCATCAAGATTCATTGACTTAACAATACGACGAATAAGGCGATATTGATCATCACTGTCAATAATTTGGAAGTCTTGTGGCAAATTCGCATCAAGATAATGCGCTCGCAATAAACGATGAGCCAGGCTATGGAAAGTGCCAATCCACATGCCACCTTGGCTAGTGCCAATTAAGTCTTCAATACGATGGCGCATCTCTGCGGCGGCTTTATTGGTAAACGTCACTGCCATAATCGAAAAAGGTGAAGCTTGTTCAACAGATAATAACCAAGCGATACGATGTACCAGTACCCGTGTTTTACCACTGCCTGCGCCAGCTAACACCAGCATATTAATACGAGGTGCGGCTACCGCTTCGCGCTGTTTATCGTTAAGGCCTTCTAGCAGATATGAGACGTCCATAATTACCAATCATTTAGTGAAGAAAATACTGTGGATATATACAGAAATAGAGAGTAAGCAACAAACTAACAGGAATTTACGCACTATGCAAAATAAAGCCTTTTTTAGCCTCGTTTATCTGTGCCATTCTTACCGAACATCACATTAAACCAATTCTATCAGTTTGCTTAAATCTGTAATTTCAATATGTGGCATTACTCTGGTTTCACCTTCTTCAAACAAGCTACGGTTATCAAGGTTAATCCAGCACGCTTGTAATCCACTATTAACGGCACCCTCAACATCTGTTACAAGGTGATCACCCACATGTAGGATTTTCTCATGTGGAAGATTTAACAGTGAGGAGGCTTTATCAAACATATCAGGATAAGGCTTAGAGCGACCATCGGGACCGGCTTTTAAAATATGTGAAAAATACTGTCCCAAACCACAACTTAATGGGTTTGCATTACCATTTGTGATCGCAATTAATGGGATTTTCTGTGCCAATTCGGTGAGAACTTGATGAGTATTTGTAGGCACATTAATGTGGCTACGCCAATAAGCAAAGTGCGCCATAATTTCATCAGCACCTTGTTGTGCTTTGGCTTCACTGTAACCATAATCTAACAACATATTTCTAGCCGCAAGCCAACGCCATTGTGTAATATCATGAAAAATATCAGGATTATTCTCTAGAAGTGGCTTTTTATAGGCATTCACATCTTTTTCTGTGAATTGGTTAAAACGCTCATCATATTGACGAATAAAGGCCAGCGTCTCTTTTTCAGTTTTATCCATTACTGGCACATTGTCATACAGCGTGTCATCTAAATCAAAAGTCATCGCTGCAATTGGCGTCAGAGTTCTATAAAAGCGCATTATGATTTTTCTCTCTTAGCTCTCGGATGAGCCGCATCATAGACTTTCGCTAAATGTTGAAAATCTAAGTGGGTATAAACTTGTGTGGTCGATAAATTAGCGTGCCCTAATAACTCTTGTACAGCACGTAAATCCCCACTGGATTCCAATAAATGAGTGGCAAACGAGTGGCGTAATTTATGAGGATTCACATGGCTACTTAGTCCTTGTTTAATACCCCAAAGTTCAAAACGTTTTTGCACGCTACGTACCGATAAACGCTTACCACTTTGGGTTGAGATAAAGACAGCTTTATCCTCAGGTGCATAGAGCTCTCGCATCGGAAACCAATTTTGTAACCACTCTAGCGCTTTTCTTCCTAGCGGAACTTTTCGCTCTTTACTTCCTTTACCTAATACACGAACTTCACCTTCATTCATGTCGATATCGCTAATATTTAAGTTCGTCAATTCTGATAAACGTAATCCTGCACCATACATCACTTCCAGCATGGTTCTATCTCTAACAGAAAGAGGATCTTTTAAGTCGATATTCATTAATTGGCTAACTTCATCGACATCCATATTTTTAGGAAGATGGCGACCAGATTTAGGCGTACGAATGCCTTTTGCTGGATTAACGTCTAACATTCCTTGTGCCACTTGCCAATCAAGAAAGCTACGTAACGCCGAAAAGCGCAAAGCAAGGCTGGTGGGTTGTAATCCACTACGGTGACTTTTCGCCAATAACATGCGCACATGTTGGCTTTCCAGCGATTTCCATTCGCAGATCTTCATTGCCACCATCATTTGCGCTAATGCAGTCAGTTGGCGATGGTAATTTTCTACTGTGACAGGACTTAATCGGCGTTCAACCTGAATATAACGCAGGAATTGTTCAATAGCGGTAGAGAGTGTTTCTGGAATATCTATTGGTTGATTCATTGCCTTGCAATCCAACGAAGTAACAATTCTGGTAAAATATGGGCGAGCTTATCCAGCATGACGGTTCCCATCCCTTCCTGAAAATGTTGGTTATCTCGGCTATTAAAAATAATCACGCCCAAATCCCCATAATGCCCTAACAATGAAAGCGCAACGGAACCAGAGCGTCGAACATTAGGCATTAATAGCATTATCTCTTGCCCATTTAGTGTACCTAAATAGTGATTATCATCACCCATACGTTGAATACGAAAATGTTCAAATGCTTGGCGAGATAATGGGAGATCTTGTGCATCTAAAGGTGGCTGTAATTGCCAGCGATCGGTAAATAGACGTAATTGAACTGAATAAAGCCCTAACCCCTTTGCCCAAAGGTTTAAACGTTCTAGCATTTCGTGAAGAGAAGCACTGTTGGATAGTTCAGAAATTAATAATAAGAGTTGGCTAAACAGTGCTTCATTTTCAGAGGCTTGTTCTATCAACAAACGCATATCTTCTTCAAGATAATGGATGCGGTTACGTTGACGTGACATTATCCATTCGACTAAAGAAACGGTTCCTCTGACGGGATGAGGAACTTGCATTTGCTCAATATAGCTTGCATTACGGATAAAAAAACCAGGATGTTCCCTGAGATAACGGATCACTTGTTGATCATTAAGTTCGTTGGTTTCAGGGCAACAGAACTGCTCATTTTTATCCGTCATACAGATAGCCTCTCAAAAAATAATATTATAGCTGAATGATCCCATCATAAATATGTGTCGCAGGCCCAGTCATATAAAGAGAGTTGCCCTCTCCTTTCCATTCAATTAGCAATGATCCACCTGGTAAGGTGACTTTCACACGATTATCTAATAAGCCTTGTGAAATACCAATTGCGACAGCTGCACAAGCCCCGCTACCACAGGCATTTGTTTCACCTGCACCACGTTCAAATACCCGCAAATGAAGATTACTTCTGTCTACGATTTGCATAAAACCAATATTAGCACGTTCAGGAAAACGTTCATGTTGCTCTAACACAGGCCCTAACAACTCAACTTCTGCTGTTTTAATGTCTTCAACCTGAATAACGCAATGAGGATTTCCCATTGAAACTACACCGCATAACACAGTGCGTTCCATTGCCCTGATAATATAGGTCTTTTCTGCCTTTTGTGCACGGAAAGGGACTTTTTGAGGTTCAAATTCAGGCTCGCCCATATTGACGCATACATCGTCATTGTCCATAACATGCAAGGTCATTCTGCCAGACTGCGTGCTGACTTTTATCTCTCTTTTGTTTGTAAGACCTTTTAATCTCACAAATCGAGCAAAGCAACGAGCACCATTACCACACTGTGCAACCTCACTTCCATCAGCATTAAAAATGCGATAATGGAAATCGAGTTCAGGATCATAAGGTGCTTCAACCACCAATAATTGATCAAACCCAACACCAGTATGGCGATTCGCTAATCGACATATTAACTCTGGTGAAAAATAAACATTTTGAGTCACAGCATCGACCACCATAAAGTCGTTGCCAAGACCATGCATTTTTGAAAATTGCATCTTGCCCCTGCCTGAAACGAAATTACCGTTTCTAAGATTGACTAATTGGTCTGAGTTGAGTCGCTCTCAACTTGCTGGGTTGGCTGGGATGACTGTGTCATTTTTGCCTGAGTATCTTCAGGAGGGAAATAAAGAGGGCCTTTCAAGCCACAACCAGAAAGAGAAATCAGTGTTATTATAGCAAGAGTGCAACGTAAATACGTTTTCATTCGAAATCTGCCTGTCATTTATTTGGTTAATATCCTCTATAATCGCAGTTAGATCTCGAAAAGCAAATAGGAAATGAAGATGAACGACAGTGAATTTCACCAATTAGCTGATGAACTCTTGTCAGAAATAGAACAAACTATTGATAATTATGAAGGTGACGCAGATATTGATTGTGAAATCAATGGCGGTGTTATGACATTAACCTTTGAAAATAATAGTAAAATTATTATTAATCGCCAAGAAGCGTTTCATCAAGTTTGGTTAGCGACACGCTCTGGTGGCTATCACTTTGATTGGAAAGATGAACAATGGATTTGTGATAGAAGTGGTGGTGAATTTTTAACCATGCTGGCACAAGCAATAACAGAACAAAGTGGGGAAGCGTTTTCTTTCTAATAAGCGCAATTAACAACAATAATGGGAGCTATCAAAGCTCCCATTTGTGTTGATTGGCTTGTACTTAATTAAGAGTGCTGTACCGCTTTATAATCTGTAAATCCGTGGGCAACAACATTCATTTCAGGTTGCGTTTCTTTACTACCCAGATCGGATAATTTACCAAAGGATCCACCTGCAAAAGGTAACACTTGTGTTGATCCTTCCACTTTCACAATTTGATAAAACTGCGGCAGATTAAAATTAATAAAGCTTGATCCGTATGTGAATCGGTCATGAGATGAAGAGTAGAAACGGCTAACATCTTTCACTAACTCTTCTTTACTTCCTTCACAATGGGAATAGATTTCAACGCGATTTGCTTCATCTAATATATAGATATTAAAGACATTACTATCTTCTGTGGTTTCGAAGAAGAATTGAATAATCCCTTCACAAGCAAAACCATCAATCACCGCAGGTAAATAGCGGGCGTCCTTATCTAATTTAACGGGCAATCCATGAAGCTTGTTATATGAAATTGCGCCATAAAATTCGATAGCATTTTCTAATTTTTGTACCGACACGTTGAGGCGTTCAAAGAACAATCCCCACGTTTGCCCAGCAATGCGTAAAGCTTTAAAACGACCTGGCTCTAAACGATTCGTTGATAATCGCAGTTCAATACATTCTGAGACTAACTGCTGAACACGAGTGCGGATTAAACCACGCAAATGTTGGCTATAACAAAATACTTCCACAGAGGCAGGCGAAGCCGCATCTTGGTGCATTTTACCCAATATCGTTTTTAACGATTCCAACATAGATTGTGTGCCACTGAAATGAAGGGTTCTAACTTCATTCCAAGAGTTACGGTACAACAAATCAATGCTACCAATAAGACACTGCTCTTTTTCACCGAAACTAAAGACATCAAGTTTTCTAAAATCAAAGTGAACCACTTGATCAGAAAAACTTTCTGTTGGATCAGTTTCTAAATTGACAATAATCGCGAGATGTCTAATTTCACAAGGGCTATACAGTGCTTTCGGTGTTGGTGCAGGTAAACGAATTGGGAAATGGCTCGACATATCCCTAACTAATTCATGCAGTTTAATTTCATCACAAGAAGATTCTCCTTGATGAATATAAACTCGAGACTCTTTTGTTAACAGCCCATTAAAGTAAGACCATGCCACTAATTTATTTAAATAGCGGTTATATTCTAATGGTTGGTGTCCAACGATATTTTCAAAATCAGGGGCACGATTATATAAATACCACCCGCTACGATTTGCTCGACCTTGTGGTACATAAATAAAGGTTAGATGTGACTCTGATAAATCAGGTGATATTTGTGGATTAACCAGTGTGACTTTACCAGGTAATGCTTCAAACGCAGCGTAAAGCTTACGTGTTAAGACACCGATATCTTGTGGGCTTGCACTGACACTTAAATTATTACGACGCGCAAAACGGATAAGATTACGATAGCTTTGCATCATCGTATCTAATAACTCATTGTGTGCATCACGCACACGCTCGATTTTCCAGCTATCACGTGTATCGAGTACTGTTAAGCGCTCATTATCCCATTGCCATTGAGTGACCAATTGCGATAAGACTTGTCGCCTCCAACCTTCAGGTTCGTTTTGTGTTTTTTCGTTAGATAATTTTTCACACACTTTCAGGTAGAAACAGCGACGGATAAGATCAAGGCGAGTTAAATCATTAATAGAAACCAAATAGCGAGTGACACGCTCAAGCATCATACAATAAGCATCTAAACCGTAATTAACGATTTCGCCACGGTGTAGATGTTGTTTCATTTCTAATGCCAGCAACTTCCCATTAGGATAGTCCGCTGAATAGGCTTCTAATAAAATACTTTTTAGTACGGCTTTATAAGGTGAATCGACACTTTTATAGAGTTGCCATAAACTTGCGCCAAAGTACTCTTCAGCAGAAAGTTCACCTAATCCCCCGAGATCTAACCACTCATTTGGCGTTAATACACCTTGAGCATAAAGGGAATTAACATATTCATCATAATGATGTTCTTCTTCAATAGGCACCATCGCCCATAGCAAGCGTTTACCTGCTAGGCGTACTGCTGTGCGATAAAATTCATCAAGTAAAAGAATATGTTGGGTAGAGCCGCAATCTTCTCCACCTAAGCTACCACTTGCATGGTGACGAAATCTATTTTCATCAATTAAGAAAAACGTAACATCAATACCGAGTTCGCCAGCCCATTGTTCAATCAATTGGCATTTGCGTTGTAAAAGTGCACGCTCATCTTGATCCAGCCATGATTGATGGCAGACCCAAATATCAATATCGGAGCAGTGACTTTGACCAATAGAAGAGGTACTCCCCATTGAATAGATGCCAGTAATTGGCAGCTCTCCATTGGCGTATCCATCCATCGGATCATCACATAATGCGTTAACCAGCTTATTCGCCCATTGACGTTGCATGTCATCGGGTTCAAAGAAACATGTGCCGTGAGGGACATTTCCTTGTATGTAGCCGGGCAACTCAGGATGGTGGTAATGCAATAAAACAGGAATTAAACCATAGACCTGTTTAAAAACATCACACATCGATGCAAATGCTCGTTCCAGTCTGAGTTGATTAATCGCATCCAGCCGTTGCTTCAGTGTTTCAATATAAAGATACAAGAGTTTCGCCTGAACAATACTAAGAAGATAGTAGAATCTGAGTTTATAAGTGACCAAGGTTGAGTTAGGGAATATTAATAGATAAAACTTTACTAACAAAATCTCGGAAACGTGATCAATTTAACACCTTGAGCGCAAGGCGTAAAGAGGAACTCAAAATATAGCACCAAGATCTAAAAGTGATATTTAAGCGCTTAATCGTGTAAAGCCACCAAATAAATATCTTTATAATCATGAAGATAAATTGTTTTATTTATAGAAAAAATGATAAAAAAATATCTCAATCCTCCCTTTACCCCACAAAAACCCCTGTTTACTTAATGATGAAACTGAAAATAAATTTTGACAAAACGTAAAAAATAGATAAAAAAGCAAAAATAAAAGCAACTGATTGATAATCATGAATTATTTTTAATTTTTGATTGTTTTTTATTTTTACACTTAAAATAAGAATTCTATTTTTAATGTTGCGATAATAATATTTAAAATAATATTTAATTTTTATTAATTATTTATTTAATTTAAGAATAAATTCTTTTCTTTATTCTCATTATTTCTCTTTCTTTTATTTAATAATAATTTTGTTAAAATTTATCGTATTTTTATATATTGAAAAATAATAAGAAAAATAAGCAAATTTAAAATAATAGTTGTTTTATCAATGTGTTCAGATTAAACATAATATTTCCCTCACTTCTTACTCACCAAATGTTAACAACATTAATTCAATGTTTTGATTTTGTAAATAACCACACTTTTTATATAGATATAAAAAGAATAGAATTCTAAAAATAACCAAACCCGATAGTATCTATTAATAATTTACTTATTTTTTATTTCCTCTTTCTTTTTTTCTTTTTCGAAGATGGCCTCATTTCTTTCATTGTTATTACGACTCAAAGCGCCTTAACTGGAAAATTGAGCTTTAAAGTGTTAAAACAATGCCTTATTTCTAAACAAAAATATCGCTAATCGCTCGGAAGAGATAATACTATTATGTCAAAAAGTACCATCCGTATTGCTACCCGCCAAAGCCCTCTTGCTATGTGGCAGGCGCTCTATGTGAAAGAACAACTACAACTTGCTCATCCAGGTTTAGTCGTCGAATTAATACCGATGGTCACTAAAGGTGACATCATTTTAGATACACCTTTAGCTAAAGTAGGTGGCAAAGGGCTATTTGTAAAAGAGTTAGAACTTGCCCTACTTGAATCACGCGCAGATATTGCCGTTCACTCTATGAAAGATGTTCCTATTGATTTCCCTGAAGGCTTAGGGTTAGTGACTATTTGTGAACGCGAAGATCCTCGTGATGCCTTTGTCTCTAATCATTATGATTCTTTAGAACAACTTCCTGCGGGTAGTATTGTAGGCACATCCAGTTTACGTCGCCAATGCCAATTAAAAGCACAGCGCCCTGACCTGATTATTTGTGATTTACGTGGTAATGTCGGTACTCGTTTAGGGAAACTAGATAATGGTGATTATGATGCCATTATTCTTGCCGTTGCTGGGTTAAAACGTCTAGGTCTTAACGAACGTATTCGCACACCATTATCTGCTGAGCAATCTTTACCCGCGGTTGGGCAAGGTGCGGTGGGAATTGAGTGTCGCTTAGATGATAATGAAACTCGTCAGTTATTAGATGCACTAAACCATTCTCGCACTGCAATTTGCGTTAAAGCAGAGCGTGCAATGAATACTCGTCTTGAAGGCGGTTGCCAAGTTCCGATTGGAAGCTATGCCATTTGGCAAAATGACAAAATTTGGTTACGTGCTTTAGTCGGTTCTCCTGATGGCGAAACTATTTTGCGTGGTGAGCGCTTAGTGTCTCCAGAATACGCTGAAACCGCGGGTATCTCATTGGCTGAAGAGCTTTTAGATAAAGGTGCACGAGCTATTTTAACGGCAGTATATCAAGGCAACACACCTGCATGAGTATTTTAGTTACTCGCCCCAACCCAGCAGGAAAGGCATTAACCCAGCGTTTAATTGATGCGGGAAAAACAGCCTTTCAAGCACCTTTAATAGAGATCACCGCAGGTCGTGAGCTCTCTTTATTAGATGCTAAACTAAAAGGATTAAGGGCGGGTGATTGTGTATTTTTACTTTCTAAAAATGCGGTGTCATACGCAAACTGGCAGCTAAATCAATTACAACAATCATGGCCAGATACGCTATCCTATTATGGAATAGGTCAAAGCACAGCGAAAGATTTCCAACATTTAAGCAGTCTTCCAATTTGCTACCCTGAGCAAGGAGAAACCAGCGAAGATCTTCTTGACCTTCCTGAGCTTAATCAGGTGAAAAACAAGCAAATATTACTGCTTAGAGGTAACGGTGGTCGTGACTTACTCGCAACAACATTGAGCCAACGAGGCGCAATCGTTGATGAATGCGAATGTTACCAACGCCTATTTATTCATTATTCCCCTGAAGACTTTGCGCTTCAATGGGAAAAAGCACAGGTTGATACGCTTGTTGTCACTAGCGGTGAAATGTTACAACAACTCTTTGATCTGGTCGCTGAATCTAAAAAAGCATGGCTGTTAAACTGCCATTTACTTGTGGTCAGTGAACGATTAGCAACAATAGCAAAAACATTAGGGTGGGAAACTGTCACCGTTGCTGAAAGTGCCAATAATGATGCTTTATTTCATGCATTAATATAGAACCTAAATGAGACGCCGATATGACGGAACAGAAAAATACAAATGATAATGACTTGCCAAAAGATGCAGCTAAAGCTGATGAGAATGTCCGCTATCAGGAAGTCAAACCTGTTAATAACAAGCGCTCAGGTCTAATTGGAAGTGCTGTTGCTATCCTTGTTATTTTGGCAATCGGTGGTAGCCTTTACTATTACACCAATCAACAAGCATCAAAGCTGAGTGTAGAAAATCAATCACTCAAATCTGAGCTTGCCCAATTACAACAACTCCAAAATACGTATCAACAACGCTTTGATAATATTGATAGTATGTTTAACTCACAAAAACAGACTATCGATAAATTACAAAACGAACGCCAAACAACAGAGCGCCAAATTCAAGATCTACAAACACGCTTTGCCGCTATTTCTAGTGCAGATGTCAAAAGTTGGCTATTAGCACAAGCCGATTTTATGGTGAAAATGGCTGGTCGTAAGTTATGGAATGATCAAGATGTTGTGACCGCCGTGAGTTTACTAAAAGGTGCTGATAGTAGCTTAGCGGAAATGAACGATCCGAGTTTACTTGAGATCCGTCGTGCTATTAATGAAGATATCAGCAATTTAGCTGCTCTCACCAAAATTGATAATGATGGCATCATCTTACAATTAAACCAGTTAGCGAATCAGGTTGATAATCTCCGTTTAGCGGGTCTTGAGCGTAATGGCTCACCAATGGATAAAAACGATGAAACCATTTCAGGTTCACTTTCTGATTGGAAACAGAATCTAAGCAAAAGCTGGAAAAGCTTTATGGATGATTTTATTACCATTCGTCGCCGTGATACCGCAGCCGTTCCTTTATTAGCACCAAATCAAGATGTCTATTTACGTGAGAATATCCGTTCACGTTTATTAATTGCTTCTCAAGCCGTGCCTCGTCACCAAACTGAAACTTATCAGCAATCACTGGAAGCGGTATCCACTTGGGTACGTGCTTATTTTGATACCTCTGATCCAAGTACAACTGCATTTTTAGATACGGTTTCTGAATTAGAGAAACAACCTATTACGCTTGCAATGCCATCAGAATTGAAGAGCCCGACATTGCTAGAAAAACGTGTAGAAAAACAAATTCGCAATTTACTGGCACAAAATGAGTATGCAGAACCACAAGTTGCTGAAGCACAAGCTGTTGAAGCCCAAGATGCCCAAGCCGTAGAAGCTGAACATAATGCATCAGAAAGCGGACAAGATGCTGCAGCTGATAGTACAACTGTTGATGCACCAGTAACACAACAAGGAGAATAAGCTTATGTTAAAAATACTGCTCCTTTTTGTGGTGCTTATTGCGGGCATCATTTTTGGCCCACTATTGGCAGGCCATCAAGGTTATGTACTTATACAAACTGATGATTGGGATATTGAAACCAGTGTAACCAGCCTTGTCATTATGTTTGTTTTACTACAATTAGCATTGTTACTGATTGGTTGGAGTTATCGCCGTTTCATTGGTACAGGCTCAAAAGCATATAGTTGGTTTTCTTTCCGTAAACGTAATCGTGCACGCAAACAAACCAGCATGGCATTAATGAAATTAGCGGAAGGTGATTTTAAAGAAGTTGAAAAACTAATGAGCCGTAATGCAGATTATGCAGAGCAGCCTGTTGTAAACTACCTGTTAGCCGCTGAAGCCGCACAACAACGTGGTGATGAATTCCGAGTTCAACAACACCTTGAACGTGCAGCTGAGCTTGCCGATACCAATCAGCTTCCTGTTGATATCACTCGAGTGCGTATTTTATTAGCACAAAACGAAAATCACGCTGCGCGTACTGGGGTTGATGAGTTATTAAATCAAGTGCCACGTCACCCAGAAGTGTTACGTCTTGCAGAAGTCGCTTATACACGAACAGCAGCTTGGCAAGCACTGCTTGATATCATTCCTTCCATGCAAAAAATTGCATTACACACAGATGATGAACTAGAGCAATTACGCCAAAAAGCCTATATCGGTATTATGGGACAGAAGATGTCCGAAAATGGCTGTGATGGACTGAAAAATTGGTGGAAAGCACAACCGCGTAAAGTACATCATGATAATGCATTGCGTGTCGTTTTGGCTGAACACCTTATTGAGTGTAACGATCCTGATACCGCTCAAACGATCATCTTAGACGGTATTAAACGCCAATATGATGAACGCTTGATCTTACTATTACCTCGTTTAAAAAATACAGATGCCAATGTTATTATGAAAGTGCTTAATACATTAATTAAACAACATGGGCCAACGCCATTACTCAATAGCACATTAGGTCAGATAGCGATGCAACAAGGGAAATGGGCTCAAGCTGAAGAGGCTTTTCGTAATGCGTTAAAACAACGCCCTGATGTTCATGACTTTGCGTGGCTTGCTGATGCATTAGATAAACAGAAAAAATCTGAAGAGTCGGCGAAAGTGCGTAAAGATGCTTTATTAATGACTCTGAAAAAGGATTCTGTCATTTTTGAAGAGCCTAAAAAAAGTAAATAAGCTTATTCGATAAGAACGTGATCATAAATCGTTTAATCACCTGATCTAAAAACCCTCTTTATTAATTATTGAGGGTTTTTTTATGTGATTTAAAAGACACGTTGAAATAACAACACCACTTCCACACATAAAGTCAAAAACACATACACCCAAGCAATACGATAAAAGCGAGTGGGTATTCCCTTCTCATTTTCTTGCTTAAATGACAGATAATGTTTTCTCGCTTGATAAAACACGACGATATAAATCAGTGCGATCCCCTGACAAAGAAAAGCCACATATTTAGCCCATGATTTTCCACCAATAATAAGCATGATAAGAGGGATCAAAAAGAACAATAATGGGCCAAACTTCTCTATAAGAAAGAGTTTTTCTTGTGCAAGATATGCTTTTTGTTTATTTATCATATTGATGCTATTTCCAATCTACCCTTGCGCTGGATAATAGCGTGATAATGCGGTGAATACAAAATGGATGAGTGGTTGATATAAAAAAACGCCTGTATAAAACTATACAGGCGTATAAATATACAATCAGGTCTACAGACGGATGGTGCCTCACTCAACGTTTCGTCCTGTTGATGATGAATGATGTTCATCGTTAACGTGGACGTAGGCACCGAATAATCGGCTCTGCATCATTCCTAGGTTTATGAAGCCATATGCTGTCATAAGGAGTGGAATGAGCATCTACAATATACATATTGCATTTAGCGTGCCAATTTTTCATTTTTTATTAAAAATATCCCCTATCACTAAAAAGTATAAGATAACTTATTGAATTTTGGTTTTCCTTTCTGGCTTTACTCATTTTCAATGATAAAGAAGCTATGGTTTGTGCTTTCACCATGCTATTGCTAAATAGAAAAGAAAATATAGGGTCTGATATACGTCTCTTTTTCACGACAAGAAAAACACACTGATTATTTAATTATTTGAAATCAATGTGTTAAATGTCTCCTATTGGAGACATCAAAAATAGCGAGTGTTGGCATTTACCGACAAATAAAATAAAATACTTATATTTCATATAGTTAAAATCAATTATTTTACATATTTAACTCATCTTTTTATGAAGATTAAAATTCGGTAATAAATTAAATTATTAATAACCCTTAAGTGACAAGGATGGCATTTCCGTTAAAAACATCATTTTGGTTTTCTTATCTGGAACACATAACAAGAAATAAAAAATAGGGATAAGAGTAACGACTTATAGAAGTAGAAGTAGAAGTAGAAGTAGAAGTAGAAGTAGAAGTAGAAGTAGAAGTAGAAGTAGATATGGTATAGCGGTTTTTAAAAAGTAAATCGTAGATACGAAAAAGCCTCGATATAATCGAGGCTTTTTCTTATTGGTCGGCGAGAGAGGATTCGAACCTCCGACCCACTGGTCCCAAACCAGTTGCGCTACCAGGCTGCGCTACTCGCCGTCTGCATCACTGCTCTTATCTTGTTTATTGGTGCGAAGGGGGGGACTTGAACCCCCACGTCCGTTAGAACACTAACACCTGAAGCTAGCGCGTCTACCAATTCCGCCACCCTCGCATAAACAATAACTTGGCGCGCCCGACAGGATTCGAACCTGAGACCTCTGCCTCCGGAGGGCAGCGCTCTATCCAGCTGAGCTACGGGCGCTTCACGCCGTTGCGGGAGAGGATAGTACGGATTTACGCTCTGTCTGTCTAGTGCTTTTTGAAAAAAAAAGTTTGTTTGACGATAGTTTGTGCATTTCGTCGATAAATGGAGCGTTTTTACACGCTAAACGCCCCATCAGTATAATAATTAAACAAGTAAGATGCTAGATAAAAGCATGAATAAATCGTTTAATCAGCCCCACCTAACAAAAAAGACGCTATTACTATTACAATTTATTGGAATAATAATACCCAACGAATTTTAACAGCTTAAATTGACGCTTAATTCGACTTGGTTGTGATAACAAACGATATAACCACTCTAATCCAAGATTTTGCCATGCTTTTGGTGCTCTCTTAACATGACCCGTAAACACGTCATAAGTCCCACCGACACCCATATATAATGCATCAGGATAAATTTCACGACATGCACGAATAAACAACTCTTGCTTAGGTGATCCCATGGCTATAGTCACTATCTTCGCACCAGAGGCCTTTATACGCTCAAATAACGCCTCTCTATCTTGTGGTGTGAAATAGCCGTTCTGGCTACCCACAATGTTTACGTTCCACTGTGCTTTAAGTTTATCTTCGGTTTGCGAAAGAATTTCAGGTTTACCACCGACAAGAAAGACAGGTGTTCCCTCTTTACCTGCTCTTTCCATTAACGCTTCCCATAAATCCGCACCAGCAATACGAGAAACATTTGCATCAGGATATTTACGACGAATACCTCGCACAACACTGATACCATCTGCATAAAGATAATCAGCTTCATTGAGTAGCTCATTGAGTGCTGAGTCTGTTTCTGCTGTGAGAATTTTTTCTGCGTTAATGGCAATCAGAGAGCCACTTTTTATTTGTGCTCCTTCATAGAGATAATCCAGAAAATGAGCCATATCGCGAAATCCCCAGATATTATGTCCGCGGATTGAATACTTCGGAATTGAATTGGATCCCATTACTTTTCCTTTTTCTCTAAACGAGGTTCACTTTGTAGTTGACGAGTCACGTAATTGCGTACCAATCCCGCACTTTCAAATAACCAATAAAGCAGTTTTGCAACCACTAAACATAAACCAAAAATTAAACAGAAGAACACAACACGAGAGACGAACGAATCGACCCCTTCTCGTGCTAAAACAATCATATTAAAAATCGCCCCAAAGCAGAAAGCTTGTAAGATAGCGGACTTATAGCGATTGCTCTCACTCAACCCTTGCTGGTATAGCCAATCAAACCATTTAATAATCAACCCGACTACGATGGCACCTAATGGGATAAAGACAACGCCACCCATCACAACCAACGAGCCAATTAAGGTTGGCGAAATAGCAAGACCCGCATGGTAATTAAGTACTTCCCACGTAAAGTAATTTGCAGAGTTCAGTACAACATCTGGGCGTTCAGGCCAAACCCAAGAAGGAATAAAAACATAAAAATCACGAATTATCGGAGCAAGTCCTTGGAACTCAATCTTGTCATAGTTATCAAGTAACAACGCTAAGTTTTCCCAAGGAGAGAACGTATCACGAGTAAGGTACAAGAAAGTATAGAATGCCTCGGCACCACTCACATCAAGGCCATAGCGTTTTAATGCCAACCAGAACATTCCAACGATACTCATAACCCCTGCTGCAACCAGCATCCACAAGGTTATCCAGCCACGAACAATACCGATAAACAAAAACAGCGCAAAAGCGATGATGATATTCGCGCGCGTTCCACCCACGATAATGTAAGTTAAGATCCCAAAACCTACCGTCGCACAAAGGAAGAAAATCCAGCGTTGTTGCGTTGGTTTTAAGAAATAAACCACCAGCATTGCGGGAATAAAGAAATAGAAAAAGCGCTTAAGCGCGACACCTGACACTTGGCTTGAAAAAATTTGGCTATACGTTTTGAGCTTAAAGAGTAAAAAGCCATTTTGCAGAAAGAAAATTCCGACGGTTACAAATGCGATTAATGCCAATAAAATCCAAGTGAGGTTGGTTTCTACTCTATTCATGGTAAATAACGACCTAGAAGGGCCGCTAACCGGTTTTCTCAACCTTACCTTATAAGTGACATAATAAATGGCATAGAAGCAGGTAGAAGCTAATAGCGCGTATAATAATGAATCAACTGGTACAACTGCGACATCAAATTGGAATACCAACATACAAGTCAGTGGAAAACCAAAATAAAAGGTCAGCAGATAGAGCATTGAGAAAAAAACATTAAAATTAAAGCGAACTCGACGAAACTCTTGATAAGTCAGCAATAAAATAAAACTTAAAGAGATAAAATAAACAAGTGCTAAGCCACCCAGTTCCGCCAATGTCATTGCGGCTCTCCTGTACTCATCTCAATTAGCTCTTTCCATCCGTCCGTAAAATTAGGCGCAAAGAAGGCAATATTCTGGCGATCAAGCATCAGCAATTGACGTTTAGCCTCTTCAATTAGCGCAACATCTAATTTATCACCTGAGAAAAAAACAGGAACATTTTGCTCAGTTAAATCCTGCCAAAATGGGTTTTGACGACTAATAACAAAAGGGATCGCAAATTGAATAAGCAGACAAAGCGTGCCGATACCTTGTTGACGATGGAAAATAAAATAGCCTAAATCACATGTTTTCAATAACGTAAGATAATCATCAAATGCCAATTTATCACGTAATATTTCAACCTGATTATATGGAAGCAACTGGCTAGCTGCTTGGGTTACTTCATCAATATAAACGTGATTATTTTCAGGATATCCCATTGGAATAATCACTTTTGCGCGTGTGCCATATTGCTCTGCAATCGCCTGTAAAGCTTCAATATGACGATTCGATCTATCCCCTGAATTACCCACAATAATGGTGATTTGTTTTTCATCAATAGGCGCTTTTTCTGTTACCGTCAGCGCAGGATCCATTCTTGTTGGAAAATAGAGCAAACTGGCTGGAATATTAACGTTGAATTGCGCGAAGTAATTTAGATCACCTCGTGTACCAAATACTCGCCCCACACGCTTTTGAGCAAGTTTACGAAGAAGATAAAAGAGTCTAAATTTTAGCTGTTTAGAATCCTGATATAAATCAGCACCCCAAATATGCCACCAAAATTGATGACGTTTAATCTTGCCAGTCAATAATGCCAACCAAATAGGCGCATTAAACTGACCTAAAAAAAGGAATCGTTGGTGAGTATCGGCTTTTGCCAATGTAACCACTCTCTGTGCAACCTGCTTTTTATCAGCTAAACACTCAATATCTAAAGCTGGATAGCTTTCTTGCAGTGAAGTATTTTTACTGGCAACGATAAAACGAGGTTTATACGTTAACCCCGCCTCAGTCACGAGGTGGTCGTTAAAAAACCGTAACATTGTGTTGTTATGATGCACAATGTCTGAACCTAGTACGTAAATCAAAGTTGTCATTTGCGCCTGCAATAAATCACGAAAACAGAACTACAGAGAAGGAAGTAAATAATATACGTTGCCATATAGGCTTGAGCTGCACCCAGTGCGCCATGCTCAGGAATAAGCCAACGCGAAAATAGCGTTAATAAGGCAAACTGGCTTACTTCTGTAAGGATATAAAAACGTAGTGCCGCTTTTGCAATGACAAGATAGCCAAAGACATAGGCGCCTACTTTTAAAACATCACCGACAAGTTGCCATGCAAATAAATCACGCATAGCGACAAATTTATCTGAAAACAGTAACCAAATCGCAAAGTCACGTAATAACCACACCATAAAGCTGGCAACAGCAACCGCAGGTAATACAAACTTCAGCGACTTTACTATCTCTTTAGTGATATCACTCTTTTGTGTTAATCGAGAGAGGGTTGGCAGTAAATAAACAGAGAAAGATGCCGTAATAAATTGTAAGTAAGCATCCGAAATGCTACTCACGCCTTGCCAAATTCCAACCTCATCCCAGCTATAATGTTTAGCCAACAGATTACGCATCATGATATAAGCGACTGGGAGCGTAATAGAGGTCAAAATAGCCATAATAGTAAATTTGCCAAGATGGCTAGCAATCGCTTTATCCCAGTGGGGTTTCAGCTCACTCAACGCGAAGCGTTTACGCTTTACTACTAAAAATGTAGCAGGAAATAAAATAAGTGCAGGCACTAATGCTAGTCCAATTAATGCACCGTGATAACCCGCAAATAAATAGCATAAATAATAAGCAACAACACCAATAATGCTGCCTGCAATCACTGATAAGGCATTACCTGCCGCATCACGATAACCTTTTAATATGGCAAGAAAATAGTTGCTATATGCAATTCCCATTTGAATAAAAGCAACAGCCCTTACAATATCCTGATATTGATGATAATCATCACCAAATAACACTTGGCTAATGGGAGCAGAAAAAAGAAGAAATAAAATAGCTAATAGTGTGGAAAACAGCAAAATCATGGATGATGAAGTACCCAACACTTTTTTGCGTTGAATATCATCATCTTGATATTGTGCGATTAATTTCGTCACACCATTAAAAATACCCGCACCAGACAAAACGCCTAGTACGGTGATTAATTGACGAAAGTTACCCGCTAATCCGACCCCTGTTGGACCAAAAGAGACAGCAAGTAACTTAACGACAAGCAGACCAGCCCCGATTTTTATCAGGGTTGATCCAGCTGTCCAAATTGATGCTTTGGCTAATGACATAATTAAGCAAAAAAGTCGCGAATATGACCAATAACAGTCTGCTGCTCTTCTTCTGTCATGTTGTAGAACATAGGTAAACGCACTAAACGCTCACTTTCTTGCGTTGTGAAAATATCTTCACCGTCAAAGCGACCAAACTTCATACCTGCTGGGCTGGTATGTAATGACACATAGTGGAATACCGTTAAGACACCATGCTCTTTCATGTAGTCATTAAACGCGGTACGTTGCTCGATATCTTTCAGTTTGATATAGAACATATGTGCATTGTGTTCTAACCCTTCAGGGACGATTGGAAGCGCCAATAAGCCTTTTTCTGCTAATGGTGTCAATGCATCATAGTAAATCTGCCAAAATGCTAAACGACGCTCATTAATTTTTTCAGCTTCTTCAAGTTGAGCCCACAGATAAGCTGCTTGTAAGTCTGACATTAAGTAGCTAGAACCAATATCTCGCCAAGTATATTTATCTACCTGACCACGGAAAAATTGGCTGCGGTTAGTGCCTTTTTCACGGATAACTTCTGCGCGATTGATTAAATCAGGATCGTTAATTAACGTTGCACCACCCTCACCACCTGATGAGTAGTTTTTAGTCTCATGGAAGCTATAACAACCAATATGACCAATCGTGCCAAGCGCTTTGCCCTTGTAAGTTGACATGACACCTTGTGCAGCATCTTCAATCACGAATAGATTATGTCTTTTCGCAATCGCCATAATGGTATCCATTTCACACGCAACACCTGCGTAATGAACAGGAACTATCGCACGCGTTTTATTTGTGATTGCGGCTTCAATTTTTGTTTCATCAATATTCATAGTATCTGGACGAATATCAACGAAAACAATCGTTGCGCCACGTAATACAAACGCATTAGAGGTCGAAACAAAGGTAAAACTTGGCATGATGACTTCATCGCCAGGCTTGATATCTAATAAGATGGCAGCCATTTCAAGCGATGCTGTACAAGAAGGCGTTAACAGCGATTTATGACAATGAAATTGTTCTTCTAACCACTTTTCACATTTCTTTGTGAAATTGCCATCACCACAGAGCTTGCCACTTTCCATAGCCTGTTTCATATATTCTAATTCTGTGCCGACAACGGGTGGTTTATTAAACGGAATCATATTATCCCCTGTATAACCAATAAGTGGTGCTCTCTATTAAGCCCCCACTGTGTGTGTATAAACGCGAAGCTGCAATATTGCTGATCTGTGTTGCAACATATAAGGTTGAAATACCTTGTTGTTGACACCAAAACTTCGCGACCGACATCAGTTGTTTACCAATGCCTTGTCCTATTCTGTTGGGCATTACTGCGAGTAATCCCACTCTTGCTTCACTTTCAGATATTTGACGTAAAGTGACAAAACCACTCACGTTATTTTCAGCATCACAAGTCAGTAAACAGATATCATCGAACGTACCTAACACTGCTTTTTTAACCCATAATGCATAAAAACGACTGCTATCGCCTTCTTGATACCAAGGTGTTCTAAAACGACTTTGTACAAAAGCTTCTGAAGCCGTTGCCATCAATAAATCGATATCATCTTCATTGGCTTTTCTAAAACAATATTCCGTCGCTTTCTTACAAGCATTTTCTGTGCCAATTGAAAGCTTAAAATCAATTTCACCTTCCGCAAATTGAAAACCTAATTGGCTGAGTTTATCGATGAGTGAAAGCTCATGAGATGCGACTTTAGCTTGAACCACAGCAAAAGCGTCAAGCTGTTCGTCTGTTAACACGGGCGCTTGTGTATCAAACTCAAGGCGCCCTGTTTTGAGGGAGAAATACTCGCTTTCCCACTCAAGATAATTAATATTGGCGAGGACGGACATGTAATAAATCCAATAGATAGCGGCCATAACCTGTTTTAGACAGTGATTTTGCGCTTTCTCTTACTTGGTCATCACTGAGCCAACCATTGCGCCAAGCAATCTCCTCAAGACACGCCACTTTAAATCCTTGGCGTTTTTCAACGGTTTGAACAAAAGTACTGGCTTCAATTAAACTATCGTGAGTTCCGGTATCTAACCACGCAAAACCACGTCCCAGTAGTTCAACGTTAAGCTCACCACATTCAAGATACATCTGATTAATCGACGTAATTTCTAATTCACCACGAATCGAAGGTTTGACTCGTTTGGCAAAATCAACCACACGGTTATCGTAGAAATAAAGCCCTGTCACCGCCCAATTAGACTTAGGCTGTTCTGGTTTCTCTTCAATGGATAACACTTTGAAATCATCGTCAAATTCAACGACACCAAATCGCTCAGGATCCATCACTTGATAACCAAACACGGTTGCACCACGTTCGCGTTGTGCAACTTGTTTCAGTTTTGGACTAAACCCTTGACCAAAATAGATATTATCGCCTAAAACTAAACAGCAATGGTCATCACCAATAAATTCCTCACCCAAAATAAAGGCTTGGGCTAAGCCATCAGGAGATGGCTGAATTTTATATTGAAGACGAACACCAAATGCAGAACCATCACCCAATAAGCGCTGAAATGAGGTCATATCATCTGGTGTTGTGATGATCAAAATATCTCGAATGCCAGCAAGCATCAGAACTGAAAGCGGATAATAGATCATGGGCTTATCATAGATAGGCAATAACTGCTTCGATACCCCTTTGGTTATCGGATGCAGTCGTGTACCAGAACCACCCGCTAAAATAATACCTTTCATCATTTATCCTTCTTTACTTAATCAGTTCCCAAGCCCTAGACGTTCACCTGCATAAGAGCCATCAAGCACACGTTTCCACCAAGTTTCGTTATTTAAATACCACAACACGGTTTTACGAATGCCTGATTCAAATGTCTCTTCTGGTTTCCAACCTAATTCAGCTTCAATTTTCGCTGCATCAATGGCGTAGCGCAGATCATGACCCGGTCTGTCTTTCACATACGTGATTAAATCAACATATTGAGCAACGCCTGCGGGTTTGTTCGGGTATAGCTCTTCAAGTAATGCACAAATTGTTTTCACAACATCAATATTACGACGCTCATTATGACCGCCAATATTGTAGGTTTTACCCGGTGTTGCCGTTGTTGCGACTAAATAGAGCGCACGAGCATGATCTTCAACATAGAGCCAATCACGGATCTGTTCACCTTTACCATAAACAGGCAATGGTTTTCCTGAAATCGCATTTAAGATAATTAATGGGATTAATTTTTCAGGGAAATGGTAAGGACCATAGTTATTTGAGCAATTGGTAATTACAGTTGGTAAGCCATAAGTCCGTAACCAAGCACGCACTAAGTGGTCACTTGAGGCCTTAGAAGCAGAATATGGGCTACTTGGTGCATAAGGCGTTGTTTCAGTGAAGAAGTCGTCTGTGCCTTCTAAATCGCCATACACTTCATCGGTTGAGATATGGTGGAAACGAAATGCCGTTTTCTTTTCTTGTGGTAAAACCTGCCAAAAGTGGCGAGCTGCTTCCAATAAGGTGTAAGTGCCAACAATATTGGTTTCAATAAACGCAGCAGGACCATCAATAGAGCGGTCAACATGGCTTTCTGCCGCTAAGTGCATCACAACATCTGGCTGATATTGAGCAAATAAGCGGTCAAGCTCGGCTCTATCACAGATATCGACTTGCTCAAAAGCATAACGTTCACTGTCGGCTACAGTTGCTAATGACTCTAAATTACCGGCATAAGTTAGTTTATCCACCACAACAACGCTGTCATTGGTGTTTTCAATAATATGTCGAACAACAGCAGAGCCGATAAAACCAGCTCCGCCTGTCACTAGAATGCGTTTCAACGCCATACTCCTTTAGTATCTACAATCCATTTTTGAGTGATTTTACTACCAGGGATCGCTTTAAATTGTTGGTGATCAACTAACATTAAGACAATATCAGCGTCTTTCAGAGCTTGTTCTGTTGATACTAACTCTGTGATCCCTTTCAGTTTTGTTGGTAATTCATGAATATTAGGTTCAACCGCCAACGTAGTACCACTGTGCCAATCAGCGACTTGTTTAGTGATATTCATCGCTGGGCTTTCACGTAAGTCATCGATATTAGGCTTAAAGGCTAAACCAAAGCAGGCAATTTTAATTTCGTTTGCACGTTTACCTGTTTCAGTAAGGCAATCTGCAACAGCGGCTTTAACTTGATCGATAACCCACACTGGTTTGCCATCATTGACTAAACGCGCAGTGTGAATTAAACGAGATTGTTTTGGATTTTGTGACACGATAAACCAAGGGTCAACAGCGATACAGTGTCCGCCAACGCCTGGACCTGGTTGTAAAATATTGACGCGAGGATGGCGGTTCGCCAAGCTAATTAACTCCCACACATTAATATCTTGGTCAGCGCAGATCAGTGATAATTCATTAGCAAACGCAATATTAACATCACGGAAGCTATTTTCAGTCAGCTTACACATTTCTGCGGTACGTGCATTGGTGATAACACATTCACCTTCAAGGAAAATTTTGTATAACTCACTCGCACGTTCTGAAGATTTACGGTTCATCCCACCGACAACACGGTCATTGCGGATAAGTTCAATCATCACTTGACCCGGTAATACACGCTCAGGGCAGTAAGCAACATCGATATCAGCATCTTCACCTTGTTGATGAGGGAAAGTTAAATCTGGGCGAGCTTCTGCTAACCACTCTGCCATTTTTTCAGTAGAGCCAACCGGTGAGGTTGATTCTAGAATAATAAGATCACCTTTCTTCAGTACAGGTGCGATAGAGCGGGCAGCTGCTTCAACATAAGCCAAATCAGGCTCATGCTCACCTTTAAACGGTGTAGGTACAGCAATAAGGTAAGCATCTGCTGGCTGTGGCGTGGTATAGGCTTTTAAATGACCTTCTTCAACCGCTTGTTTAACGACTTTATCAAGATCAGGCTCAACAATGTGAATTTGACCTTTATTAATCGTATCAACTGCATGCTGATTAACATCAACACCGATGACGCTTTTTTTACGAGAGGCAAAAGCTGCCGCTGTAGGTAAACCAATGTAGCCGAGGCCGATAACAGAAATAGTTTCAAAACTCATAATGTCACCTGATTTTTTTTCAATGCTTCAAGAATACGTTGGCAGGCATGACCATCACCGTAAGGGTTTGTCGCCTTACTCATTTGGTGATACGCGTTTTCGTCTGTCAATAAAGAGGTTACTTCGCTAACAATACGTTTAGTATCTGTTCCGACTAAACGAACAGAGCCCGCTTCAACAGCTTCTGGGCGTTCTGTTGTGTCTCGCATTACAAGAACAGGCTTACCTAATGAAGGAGCTTCTTCTTGAATTCCACCAGAGTCGGTCAAAATAAGGTAAGCATGGTTCATTAAATAAACGAATGGGAGATAATCTTGTGGCTGGATCAGCTTAATATTATCAATACCATGAAGGATCCGTTGAACAGGCTCACTCACATTAGGATTTAAGTGAACAGGATAAACAACTTCTACATCAGGGTGTGCTAATGCAATTTCAGCTAAAGCTTGGCAGATACGTTCAAAACCACCACCAAAGCTTTCTCGACGATGTCCTGTTACCAAGATCATTTTCTTATCAGGCTGAATAAATGGATAGTTTACAGCAAGCTCATTTAAGAGTGTTTGATTGCCCATCACTCTGTCACTTACCCAAAACAACGCATCAATTACCGTATTCCCCGTGACAAAAATATTTTTATCCGCAACCGCTTCTCGCACCAAATTTAATTTTGCAGTTTCTGTTGGTGCGAAATGATACATTGCAAGATGACCAGCAATAGTACGGTTTGCCTCTTCAGGCCAAGGGGAGTAAAGATTGCCAGTACGTAGCCCAGCCTCCACATGACCAACGGGAATTCGTTGATAAAATGCGGCTAAACTTGCTGCCATGGTCGTTGTTGTATCACCATGTACCAAAACAACATCAGGTTGGAATGACGCTAATACCGGTTTTAACCCTTCTAAAATACGACAGGTAATATCCGTTAAATCTTGTCCTGGTTTCATAATATTGAGATCGTAATCTGGTTTGATCTCAAAAAGATTTAATACCTGATCAAGCATTTCTCGATGTTGGGCCGTAACACATACCTTCGCTTCAAACGAATCATCATTTGCTAAAGCGTGCACTAAAGGTGCCATTTTTATCGCTTCAGGGCGTGTGCCAAAAACAGTCAACACTTTCACAGTGGCTCTCTTTTTTTTCATTGTTATATCGCTTATTTTTGGGAAAGCAATATGCCCTTATTCTCTATACATCAAGTGCCGAAACACCTGATGTCTCGTTATTGTCATCAATGACAAAATTTAATTATTATTTTTTTAATGAACTGCGTCTTACTAATGCAACACCTGCACCCGCTAAAATACCAATAGCGCCCCAAAGTACCATCATAAAGGCACGGCGAGGACTATCACGTTTCACAGGATCTTCAGGGGTACGTAGAAAACGGTAAGTTTGGAAGCTGTCTTGTAATTTGGCGCCCACAGCAAGGGTCGCTAACATTGCCGTATTTTGATCATAATCACTATCAAAATCAGCACCTGTTGCAACTAAAGTTTCTAGCTGTGATTGCAACAGAGGGACACCTAACAAAAACAGTTTAGAATCTGGTAACTCATCAATCGCAATCGAGGTTTGTTTTTGAGAAATACCTTGTTTCTCAGCCACTTTGATTGATTGCTCTAATAAGTTAATTTGGCGTTGATACGCAGATTGAGCCGCCATTTCTTGACGTTTAACCAGTGCTTTCATTGATTGAGTTCTAGTTGCCCAAGCTGTTATCACTTCATCATTAAGATGGGTAGCTGCTCTCTTATTAGCAAAAGCAATATACTCATTTAATAATTGGCTCGCTTCTTTTGATGTTTCCGCAATAAGTTTTAGTTGATCATTAACTAATTTTTTCTCATCGGCAGGCGTAAATTGAATATTGTTAATTAACTCATCCAATAACGCAGCATTAGCCTGTTCATCACTCTCTTTGCGCTGTTTGAAATAATCCGTTTGCAACCAAAATTCACGACGTGTATCAAACGCCGCGATTTGAGTAATAAACTCTTGATAAGCTTCATCTGAAATAGTTAAAGCTGAGGTTTGTGCAGCAGGATTAATCTGTGTATCAAGATTGCGCAAAAACTGAGATTGCGAATAATAACTGCCTAAGTTATTAATCGTTGGTTTCTCTGTCATTGCAATTGCACTCCATTTAGGTTGCATCAAATAAGATGCACCGAGTGCAATCACTGCAAAAAGCAGAGCGAACCCTATAATCCAGCTTTTTCCTGACCAAAGTGCACAAAAAAGACCTCGAATATCGAGTTCATTATCTGGCTGTTCACCCTGTCGGGAGGCGTTATTTTCCGAGTTCATCACGTTAAAAAACCTCTGCTTATATTAATGCTGTTGTGTTGCTCTACGTAAGCGACGCTTATGTCGTTTAATAAAACGAGCGACTCGCCACGCGCGTTTAATACAATAACCATACATAACAAATGCAAGCAAGAATAATGCCAACATAAACCATTCAGGTACAAATGATAGGTTTTGACCGATAATACCAATCGCGGCTAATAAAGCTGCAGCCAACGTAATTAAAATAAAGGCTTGGCGAGAGGTAAACCCTGCACGCATAATCAAGTGGTGGATATGTTGACGGTCTGGTGAGAAAGGGCTCATCCCTTTGCGTAAACGACGGTACATAATTGCCACCATATCCATAAGAGGAATAGCAATTATCCATAGTGCGGTTACCGCTTTAACAGGGCGAGGTTGAGTTTGTGTTGATGCGACCAATAACCAAATAATGGTAAATCCAATCAGTGTACTTCCCGCATCTCCCATAAAAACTTTGAATTTTTTACCGCAGAATCCTAAGTTTAAAAGGATATAAGGTAAAATTGCCGCGATAAATGAGAAGCACCAGAATGCAAGAGCTGAATTGCCACTTTGATATAATAAAATACCAAGCGCGCCAAAAGAGACACAAGAAAGACCACCTAATAACCCATCAATACCATCAACCATATTAAAGGCATTGATTGCTGCCCAAACAGCGAAAAGTGTAACAATATAGCCGAAAGGCCCTAAATGCATTTCCCAAGGACCAAAAGCATGACCCAGAGTGTCAAGTTTTAACCCTGCACCCACCATCATCACGATCCCAACAAAAGCCTGAATTGTAGCTCTAATTTTGACACTAATATCAAAGCGATCATCTAAAGCGCCGATAAAAACAAGAAGTCCCGCACAAGCCAGATACAGTTCCTTATGAGGAATATAGATATCTGCAATATAAAATGCGAAAACAATACCAAAATAGACTGATATTCCGCCAACTAAGGGGATCAATCCATGATGTTTTTTACGATAATTCGGTTTATCCACGAGTCCAATTTTCTTTGCAATTTTACGAGCCAAAAATAAAAAAGCGAAAGAAAATAAGAACACATAAAAAACGCTTGTGCTCATTTTTAGTATATCCACAGTACTTGTTCTCTATAATAAATATAGCTGGTTATTTTACGCTTCCATGTGTTTTTATTCTTTTTTCCAGCTTCACCACGACGAGTTCATTCAAAACCCACCACCCTTCATCAATTATAAGTTTTCCTTAACTATTTTTATTGATGCCATCGCTATTTTTATCAATTACCAAAACATGCAATATATATACCAACATCTCGCTAAAATATTGCAATCTAAAATTGAATTACATCCATAAAAAACAAAAAAACGCCACAACTATTGTGGCGTTTTCATCATATCGTCATTCTTACAAAGTAAATGAGCTTAACAGCATATAAATTGAGGTGATATTACTTATTCTGTAACAGAGCACACTATTTTAATATTTTATATCCTATTCTCAGCTCAATCACTTTGCTAATACCCTTTATGAACGTTTCATAAAGTCGAAGAATTCTTCATTTGTCTTAGTCATTGCTAACTTGTTAATGAGGAATTCCATTGCGTCAATTTCACCCATTGGATGAATAATTTTACGCAGGATCCACATTTTTTGTAGCTCATCTTGAGACGTCAGTAACTCTTCTTTACGTGTACCAGAACGATTGTAATCAATCGCAGGGAAAACACGTTTCTCAGCAATTTTACGAGACAGGTGTAATTCCATATTACCTGTACCCTTAAATTCTTCGTAGATAACTTCGTCCATCTTAGAACCCGTATCGACTAATGCTGTTGCAATGATAGTCAAGCTACCACCTTCTTCAACATTACGAGCTGCACCGAAGAAACGTTTAGGACGATGTAATGCGTTTGCATCCACACCACCTGTTAACACTTTACCTGATGAAGGAACAACGGTGTTATAAGCACGCGCTAAACGTGTGATGGAGTCTAACAGGATGATAACGTCTTTTTTATGCTCAACTAAACGCTTCGCTTTTTCAATCACCATTTCTGCAACTTGTACGTGGCGAGAAGCTGGCTCGTCAAAGGTTGAAGCAATAACTTCCCCTTTTACTAAGCGTTGCATTTCTGTCACTTCTTCTGGACGTTCATCAATCAGAAGTACCATTAATACGCAATCTGGGTAGTTATGAGCAATATTTGCTGCAATGTTTTGCAGCAACATGGTTTTACCTGCTTTTGGTGGAGCGACGATAAGACCACGTTGACCACGGCCAATTGGTGCCGCTAAGTCAAGAACACGCGCGGTTAAGTCTTCTGTTGAACCATTACCACGTTCCATGCGTAAACGATTATTAGCATGTAAAGGTGTTAAGTTTTCAAAGAGGATTTTACTGCGGGCATTTTCTGGCTTATCAAAGTTAACTTCATTAACTTTTAGGAGGGCAAAATAGCGTTCACCTTCTTTAGGAGGACGAATTTTCCCTGCGATGGTGTCACCAGTGCGAAGGTTAAAACGGCGAATTTGACTTGGAGAAACGTAGATATCATCGGGACCAGCAAGGTAGGAACTGTCTGCGGAACGTAGGAAGCCGAAGCCATCCTGCAATATTTCCAGCACACCGTCACCGAAAATATCTTCTCCACTTTTCGCGTGTTGCTTCAAGATAGAGAAAATAATGTCTTGCTTTCTCATTCGAGCCAGATTCTCTAGCCCCATATTTTCGCCAAGTGCTATCAGTTCTGATACCGGCGTATTTTTTAATTCGGTAAGATTCATAATGGTGGGTTCTTAATAACTCGGGGTAACTCTCGAACTATGAACGTGAATAGTATAACAGCGAATCGCTGTCAGTTTCGTCATGTGTAAAATTACAGATTATAACTTTCTAACATAAGGGTATAACTAAAATGATAATGTTAGAGAGTGTTAATACTATTAGACCAGTCTGCTTTATCCCAGAGAAGTGACATTCATTTTCGCGATGTATGAGTGTACTTTCAACTTATGGGTTAGGAACATACTTTGGAAAAATTTATATTCCCTGAATACTATAGATTATTCTAAGGCAACTTGACTGGTTAGATGAATTCAGATTACTTATATTAAATATCATATTAGATTAAATATCATATCATGTTATTCAATTCTATTACTTTGCACGCTTGATATTCAATATCTCAGACTTATTTAATCGTGTCTAATCATATTGACAAGTAGATCCGATATATTATGTAAGTAAGTGGCGCTAACTTATCATGCTTCGAAGCGGACGTCTAGCGGTCAATAACAGAAATACTGACAAGGTCTAAACGTCCAACTTTATTTTTGATATCTAAATCAAATTAGATATTTTCGTCTAAAAACTCTTTCAGTTGAGTTTTTGACAATGCGCCTACTTTAGTCGCAGCAACTGCACCGTTTTTGAATAAAATCAGTGTAGGAATACCGCGAATACCGTATTTTGGTGCTGTCAGCGGGTTTTGATCGATGTTTAACTTCGCAACTGTTAATTTACCAGCGTATTCTGTTGCAACTTCATCTAGAATAGGAGCAATCATTTTACATGGGCCACACCATTCAGCCCAGAAATCAACGAGCACAGGGCCGGTTGCATTTAATACATCAGCATCGAATTTGCTGTCAGATAAGTGAAGGATTTTATCGCTCATTGTTCTACTCCAAAGAATAATATTGACCGTACCAGTGTAACATTAAATAACAAAAGTCTGTCTGCATTTCAGCGGATAAACTTTTGTAATGCAACCCATAACTGATATTCTATTACATTATGAGCAAAACATATTTGACAGAAAAGAAGTTTTCCGACTTCGCCTTGCATCCAAAAGTGATAGAAGCCCTTGAGAAAAAAGGGTTCTCTAATTGTACACAAATTCAGGCATTGACGTTACCTATCACTGTGAAAGGTCAAGACATTGCCGGGCAAGCCCAAACAGGAACAGGCAAAACGTTGGCGTTTTTAACCTCAACGTTTCATTATCTTTTAACACACCCTGCTAAAGAAGGGCATGAAACCAATCAACCTCGTGCACTTATTATGGCGCCAACACGCGAATTAGCCGTGCAGATTTATTCTGATGCTAAAGAGCTTGCGCAAAATACAGGGATTAAAATGGGTCTCGCCTATGGTGGCGATGGCTATGACGAACAACTCAAAGTATTAAGTAATGGTGTCGATATTGTTATTGGCACAACAGGTCGTTTAATTGATTACGTTAAACAAGGCCATATTAACCTTAGCGCAATCCAAGTTGTGGTACTGGATGAAGCTGACAGAATGTACGATCTCGGCTTTATTAAAGATATTCGTTGGATTTTCCGTCGTATGCCAGTTGCTGCTGAGCGTATGAATATGCTGTTTTCTGCAACGCTTTCTTACCGCGTCAGAGAACTGGCTTTTGAGCAGATGAATAACCCTGAATATGTTGAAGTTGAACCTGAACAAAAAACAGGTTTTAGCATAAAAGAAGAACTCTTTTATCCTTCAAATGAAGAGAAAATGCGTCTTCTTCAAACATTAATTGAAGAAGAATGGCCAGATCGCTGTATCATTTTCGCCAATACAAAACATCGTTGTGATGACATTTGGGCACACCTTGCCGCAGATGGACACCGCGTTGGTTTATTAACAGGTGATGTTCCTCAGAAAAAACGTCTACGCATTTTAGAAGATTTTACCCAAGGTAATATTGATATTCTGGTTGCCACTGACGTTGCTGCTAGAGGTCTTCATATTCCATCAGTAACGCATGTTTTTAACTATGATTTACCTGATGATTGTGAGGATTATGTTCACCGTATTGGTAGAACAGGGCGTGCTGGAAATAGTGGTAACTCAATCAGCCTTGCATGTGAAGAATATGCACTGAATTTACCTGCAATTGAGACTTATATTCAACATGCTATTCCTGTGAGTAAATATAATAGTGATGCGTTATTAGCTGATCTTCCTGAGCCTAAACGCCGTCACCGTCCTCGCCAAGGTCAGCCTCGTCGCAATAATGCGCCAGTGCGAAATAATAGAGGAAATAATACTCAACGTAACAACCGAAATAAACGCCCGAGTCATCCATAAATTATGCTGAAATCCTCATCACTTTATGCTGCTATTGATTTAGGTTCTAACAGTTTTCATATGTTAGTCGTTCGAGAAATCGCGGGCTCTATACAAGTTCTTTCCCGCGTGAAACGTAAAGTTCGACTCGCTGCTGGCCTAAACAGTGAAAATGAATTGTCAGAGCAGGCAATGGAACGCGGTTGGCAATGTTTACGACTTTTTTCTGAATATCTACGTGATATTCCGACTGAACAAATCAGAGTCGTCGCAACAGCCACATTACGTATTGCTAAAAATGCAGATATTTTTGTCGCAAAAGCGTCTGAAATATTGGGCAATACTGTTCATGTTATTAGTGGTGAGGAAGAAGCACGCCTTATCTATCGTGGCGTTGCACATACCACTGGTGGTGCAGAGCAACGTTTAGTTGTCGATATTGGTGGTGGCAGCACAGAGCTGGTTACAGGTACTGGCGCTAAAACGACACAATTAATGAGCTTAAGTATGGGCTGTGTAACTTGGTTAGAGCGCTATTTTACTGATCGCTCTTTAACTCAAGAAAATTTTGCTAAAGCGCAAGACGCAGCCAAAGCGATACTCGCCCCAGTGGCGGATAAATTAATTGAGCAAGGCTGGCAAGTGTGTGTGGGTGCCTCTGGTACTGTACAGGCGTTGCAAGAGATCATGATTGCTCAAGGTATGGATGAATTAATCACCTTACCTAAGCTTGAGCGGCTCAAATACAAAGCCATTGAATGTGGAAAACTGGAAGAATTGGAAATTGAAGGGCTTACTTTTGAACGAGCCTTAGTGTTTCCGAGTGGGCTTGCTATCTTAATCGCCATATTTGAAACACTGCATATCGACAATATGATCTTAGCAGGTGGTGCATTACGAGAAGGCTTAGTCTATGGAATGTTGCATCTTCCTATTGAGCAAGACATTCGCCAACGTACTCTTCGTAATGTCCAGCGTCGGTTTCAGATTGATATTGAGCAAGCACACCGAGTTCAACAACTTGCAGAACACTTTTTTATCCAAGTCAGCAAGAGTTGGCAGTTAGATAATCGTTGCCGCGAGTTACTTAATAGCGCCAGTGCATTACATGAAATTGGCCTAAGTGTTGATTTCCGCCAAGCACCTTCACATGCAAGCTATCTGATCTCTCATCTTGATTTACCAGGATATACACCGGCGCAACGACGTTTATTAGCTTCTTTGCTAAAAAACCAAACAGGTATCATCGATCTTGCACCTCTTAATCATCAAAACGCCCTACCGATAACTCAAGCCAATCGACTGGTGCGTTTACTGCGATTAGCCATCATTTTTGCTAGCCGTCGCCGTGATGATACGCTTCCTGCATTACGATTACGCACTGAAGATGAGAAACTCATTATTACACTGCCATATCAATGGCTTAATGAGCATCCATTACGTGCTGAAAATCTCCAAGAAGAGATCCAACTTCAGAGTTATGTCCATTGGTCTTTAATGATTGAAGAACAAAATAGCTCTCGTATAAGTTAACTTTTTTACTTATACAAAAACAAAAACCCCTTGGTCATCAATATGCCAAGGGGTTAGTTTTATCGACGATTCTCTATGCTATTCAGGTTTATGCTTTGCCAACATAGCTCTTAATCCTGCAACACCTTTTTGCCCTTTCTCTTGTTTTTCCTCAGCACTTAACACTTTCTTTTTATTGGTATCCCAATTCAAATCATCTTGAGGTAATTCATAAAGAAAACGGCTCGGATCAGGTTTGATTAATTCACCGTATTGACGCCTTTCCTTACATAACGTAAACGTGAGTGTTTTTTGTGCTCGAGTAATACCCACATAAGCAAGACGTCTTTCTTCGTCTACATTATCTTCATCAATACTGCTTTGGTGTGGCAATATGCCCTCTTCCATTCCCACTAAAAATACATGAGGGAACTCAAGACCTTTAGAGGCATGTAATGTCATTAACTGAACTTGATCTAACTCTTCTTCTGTTTCTCCTCGCTCCATCATATCGCGCAAGGTAAAACGATTAACGACTTGAGAAAGCGTCATCGGTTCATGCAATTCATCACCTTCAAGCATTTCACTCATCCATAAAAATAGCTGATTAATATTTTTCATTCTCATTTCAGCCGCTTTTGCGCTACTTGAGGTTTCATATAACCAACTTTCATAATCCATTTCATGCAATAAATCACGTACAGCTAGCAGTGGTTCTCGCTCTGATTTTTGTACTATACGTGACATCCATTGCGAAAATGCTTGTAATGAATTCAAACCTCGACCTGTTAATGTTTGGCTTAGTCCCAAATCAAAACAGGCATTGTATAAGCTTTTATCTCGAACTTTTGCCCACTCACCTAATTTTTGAATTGTCATAGGCCCGATTTCACGACGAGGCTTATTCACAATACGTAAAAATGCCGCATCATCATCAGGATTAGTAATGACTCGTAAATAGGCAAGGATATCTTTTATCTCTTCTCGTGAAAAAAAGGAGGTTTCACCCGAAATACGATAAGGAATGCGATTTTGCATCAAGTATTTTTCAAAAATACGCGACTGGTGATTACCACGATAAAGTATCGCGTAATCCTTATAATTGGTTTTATTAATAAAGTGATGCGCAATTAATTCACCCGCGACACGCTCTGCTTCGTGCTCTTCATTATTTGCCGTTAAAACACGAAGTTCATCACCATAACCTAACTCTGAAAATAAGCGTTTTTCGAAAACATGGGGATTATTTTCAATCAAGATATTGGCAGATTTTAAAATACGCCCCGAAGATCGATAATTTTGCTCGAGTTTAATGACATTAAGTTGAGGGAAATCTTTTTGTAACAACACTAAATTTTGAGGGCGAGCACCACGCCATGAATAAATAGATTGGTCATCATCACCCACAACGGTAAAACGCGCTCGTTCACCCACCAACCATTTCACTAATTCATATTGGCTGGTATTGGTGTCTTGATATTCATCCACCAGCAAATAACGGATGCGTCTTTGCCAGCGCTCTCTCACTTCTTCATTCGTGCGCAATAACATAGTTGGTCGACTAATTAAGTCATCAAAATCGAGCACATTACAACTACGCAGATGTTGTTCATAACGTCGAAAACATTCGGCAAAAGTATGATCTTGTTGCGATCTCGCTATTCCTATTGCTTGCTCTGGCGTGAGCATGTCATTTTTCCAGTTAGAGATTTGGCTCTTTAACTGAGACAGCAAATCTTTATCTTCTTCTAATAAATCAGCCGTTAATTCTTTAAGTAATGCAGATTGGTCTTGATCATCAAACAATGAAAATTTAGCTTTAATACCGAGTGCTTTATATTCACGTTTAATAATTTCTAATCCCAAGGTATGAAACGTTGAGATCATTAATCCTTTCGCTTCTTGGCGACCTAAGGTTTGAGCAACACGCTCTTTCATTTCACGCGCGGCTTTATTAGTAAAAGTTACCGCAGCAATTTGCTTTGCTGGGTATTGGCATTGACGAATAAGATGTGCAATTTTATTGGTAATAACCCGTGTTTTACCCGATCCCGCACCTGCCAAGACCAAACAAGGGCCTGACACATATTCCACTGCTTTTTGCTGACCAGGATTTAATCGCATACTTTTTCCAAACTTCATTAACCAAGAACATAACGGGGGATAATTGTAGCAGAAAGTGCATAGAAAGATGGTTCGGTTTTTTGAGCTTCATTTTATCTAAGTAAAACGAAGTTTAACCTTGTTTAATAAAGTTTTACTCTGTATGATATTTAAACAAATAAGGAGGTGTATTATGAGTATAAAAAGCGAATTAATAGCCACTAAAATTGATGTTGAACTCAAAGAGGCTTTTGTTGCAATAGCTCGAAATAAACACAGACCTGCCTCTCAAATTTTAAGAGATCTCATTCGAGTTTATGTGGAAAGTAATCAAACCCAACCAAATGAAAAAACATTAAAAACTTTTGCAAAAACAGATAAAGGTGATGATGTTTTTTATGCCAAAGATGCCAATGATTTATTCAAAAAATTGGATATCTAAATGCGAAAAGTTAGCTATTCAGGACAATTCAAAAAAGATTTAAAACTCGCAGAAAAACGTGGGAAGGATATCAATAAACTAAAAGATATTATGCTGCTATTAATGCAAGGAGGACGACTACCAATTCAATTGAAAGACCATCCATTAACTGGAAATTGGAAACCTCGTCGAGATCTTCATATTGAACCTGATTGGCTACTTATTTATAAAATAGAAGATGATACAGTCCATTTTGAAAGAACTGGTTCACATTCTGATTTATTTAAATAAAAGACCGCATACCTAATTAATAGATTATGTGGTCTTTATTATTTTTAAATACATTTAGCGCTTATTTTTCTAAGCTATTTGCGAGAGAAGAAGGCGGCAAAGGAGGTTATCCCAAGGAGCATACATTAGTATGTGACTTGGGTAACCGAGTGTAGCCAACGCACTTATCGCGTAAAGAGCGACGAAAAATCGGAAAATTAGTTACCGACGGCGATCTTCTTCATATCCGTCATATACCCGCGCAAGGTTTTACCTACGGCTTCAATTGGGTGCTGACGAATTGCTTCATTGATATCACGCAATTGCGCATTATCTGTTCCATTATCTTGAACTTTCTTCGCTAAATCGCCACTTTGCAATGTTGTCATAAACTCTTTCAACATCGGCACAACCGCAAATGAGAACAAATAGTTGCCATATTCTGCAGTATCAGAGATAACCACATTCATTTCATACAAACGCTTACGAGCGATGGTATTCGCGATTAATGGTAACTCATGTAGTGATTCATAATAAGCTGACTCTGCAAAGATCCCTGCTTCAATCATGGTATCAAACGCTAATTCAACACCAGCTTTAACCATTGCAACCATTAATACACCGTGATCAAAGTACTCTTGCTCACTGATTTTACCCTCATATTCAGGGTAATTTTCAAATGCGCTTGCACCAGTCTCTTCACGCCATGTCAGCAAGTTTTTATCATCATTTGCCCAATCTGCCATCATAGTTTCAGAGAATTTACCTGAAATGATATCATCCATATGTTTCGCAAACAGTGGAGCCATTATCTCTTTCAGTTGCTCTGATAATGCATATGCACGCATTTTCGCAGGGTTAGATAATCTGTCCATCATTAAGGTGATACCACCTTGTTTCAGTGCTTCTGTAATGGTTTCCCAACCAAACTGAATCAACTTACCTGCATAGCCTGGTTCAACACCATCGGCAACCATTTTGTCATAACATAACAATGAGCCTGCTTGTAACATACCGCACAGAATGGTTTGCTCACCCATTAAGTCAGATTTTACTTCAGCAACGAAAGAAGATTCTAAAACACCTGCGCGATGGCCACCTGTTGCCGCAGCCCATGCTTTCGCAATAGCCATTCCTTCGCCTTTCGCATCATTTTCAGGGTGAACAGCAATCAGTGTTGGAACACCAAAACCACGCTTATATTCTTCGCGAACTTCTGTACCTGGGCATTTTGGTGCAACCATCACAACAGTGATGTCATCACGAATTTTTTCGCCAACTTCAACGATATTAAAACCATGAGAATAGCCTAATGCTGCACCTGATTTCATCAGTGGTTGAACAGCTTGAACAACAGCAGAGTGCTGTTTGTCTGGCGTTAAGTTAACTACTAAATCTGCCTGAGGGATCAACGCTTCATAGGTGCCAACTTCAAAGCCGTTTTCGGTCGCGCGACGCCATGATGCACGTTTCTCATCAATCGCTTCTTGGCGTAAGGCATACGCAATATTCAAACCTGAATCACGCATATTTAAACCTTGGTTAAGACCTTGAGCGCCACAACCAACGATAACGACTTTTTTGCCTTTCAGGTAATTTGCTTCATCAGCAAATTCTTCGCGTGACATAAAGCGACATTTACCTAATTGCGACAACTGCTGACGCAGATTCAATGTATTAAAATAATTTGCCATAGAAGACTCCAAAATCGTTGTGTATGTGTTTGCTGTTATTATCCTCACTCTCAGTGAGGTGTTGCATGACTTTACTATATGGGATGAAAGCCATTGCTTAAATTGATATATTTACAAGATAGTGTTGCAAAAAATGCAACGTACTTTTTTATCACAATGGGTGGCTGACAATGGATATTCGTGATCTCAAACTCTTCCTGCATTTAGCTGAAAGTTGCCACTTCACCAAGACAGCGCAGGCAATGCACGTCAGCCCTTCAACGCTCTCTCGTCAAATTCAACGCCTTGAAGAAAGCTTAGGTCATCCTCTGTTTTTACGTGATAACAGACAAGTGACTCTCACCAATGCTGGCGAGCAGTTAAAACGCTATGCTCAACAAACCTTATTGCAATATAAGCAACTTAAGCACACGTTAAATCAAAATAGCCCAAGCCTTTCTGGCGAATTACGCCTATTTTGTTCTGTAACAGCGGCTTACAGCCATTTACCCCCTATTCTTGATCGCTTTCGTGCTGAACACCCATTAGTTGAAATAAAACTCACCACAGGAGATGCAGCTGATGCAGTCGATAAAGTGCAATCTGATGAGGCCGATTTAGGTATTGCAGGAAAACCTGAAAAACTTCCTGAAAATATCTGTTTTGAAAAGATAGGCGAAATTCCATTAGTACTGATTGCGCCCGCTCTGCCTTGTAATGTTCGTCATCTTGCAACACAAGAGAAACCCGATTGGCTCAATATTCCATTTATCATTCCTGAACATGGCCCATCGCGACAACGAATTGCATTATGGTTTAAACGCCACCGTATCCATAATCCCTTAATTTATGCGACTGTTTCAGGGCATGAAGCGATTGTCTCAATGGTTGCGTTAGGTTGCGGTATCGCACTTATTCCACAGGTCGTCGTTGATAATTGTCCAGAGCCTGTGCGTAATCGCATCTCTTCATTGGATAATATTTCAATGGTAGAACCTTTCGAATTAGGCGTTTGCGGATTACACAAACGCCTTCAAGAGCCTGTGATCAGTGCTTTTTGGCGATTACTCCACGACTAAGCTTGTCGTTTGTGGTGACAGAAATAGCTGAAAAGAAGGATTTCCTGTCTCATCATGATATTCATAGCCTAATGCATCTAAATGTCGCTCGAAACGCCCTTCTGTTTCGGGCAATTCAAATGCCACCAGCACTCGACCATAATCAGTACCATGACTGCGATAATGGAATAGTGTGATATTCCAATAAGTGCCTAACGTTTTTAAAAACTTCATTAAAGCACCCGGTGATTCTGGAAACTCGAAACTAAATAGACGCTCTTTAAGCGGCTTATTAGGACGACCACCGACCATATAACGCACATGCAGTTTTGCCATTTCATCATCAGATAAATCAGCGACTTGATAACCTGCAACCGTCAGCTCACGTAAAATTTCTTTACGCTCTTGCAGCCCTTGACTTAAACGTACGCCCACGAAAATACGTGCATTTTCAGGATCAGCATCGCTATAACGATAATTAAATTCAGTGACCACACGTTGACCTAGGATTTGGCAAAAACGTAAAAAGCTGCCTTTTTGCTCAGGAATAGTCACAGCAAATAGCGCTTCGCGTTTTTCGCCTAGTTCACAGCGTTCAGAAACATAACGTAAGCCATGAAAATTCACATTTGCACCAGAAAGTACATGCGCTAGACGCTCACCTTTGATCTGGTGCTCTTCTACGTATTTTTTAAGCCCTGCTAATGCCAATGCGCCTGAAGGCTCTGCAATCGCACGCACATCTTCAAATAAATCTTTTACCGCAGCGCAAATTTCATCACTATCAACAGTAATCACATCATCGACATACTTCTGGCATAAACGAAAAGTTTCATCACCAATACGCTTAACGGCAACACCTTCTGCAAATAAGCCTACGCGAGCTAATTCAACAGGATGTCCTGCCTTTAATGCTGCTTTTAAACATGCTGCATCTTCTGCTTCAACGCCGATAATTTTAATTTCTGGCATAAGCTGTTTGATTAATACAGCCACTCCAGCAATTAAACCTCCGCCACCTACTGGTACGAAAATACGATCAAGATGAACATCTTGTTGCAATAATTCCATTGCTAATGTTGCCTGCCCTGCGATCACAGCGGGGTGATCAAAAGGCGGAACAAAGGTGTATCCCATCTCTTCAGATAGTGCGATAGCTTTCGCTTTTGCTTCATCAAAGTTGGCACCATAAAGCAATGCTTCTCCACCAAATTGGCGAACCGCATCGACTTTGATATCTGCTGTTGCCACTGGCATCACGATTAATGCCTTTACACCCATTCGATTCGCTGACAACGCAACGCCTTGAGCGTGGTTACCCGCCGAAGCAGTTACAACGCCTTTCGCTTTTTGCTCAGGAGTCAACCCTGCAATCATGGTGTAAGCACCACGTAATTTAAAACTATGAACAGGTTGTCTATCTTCACGCTTAACTAAAATCGTATTTTCTAAGCGTTCAGAGATTTTTGTCATCTCTTGAAGTGGCGTGACAATTGCCGCTTCATAAACAGGTGCGCTCAGCGCCGCTTTTAAATATTCAGCGCTACTTGGCGCTGAATTTAAAGGTCTAAAGGCAGCCATTTCTTAGCCCCCTAATTTAGATTTATCGCGCACAGCACCTTTATCAGCACTGGTTGCTAAAGAGGCGTAAGCACGTAAGGCAAAAGAGACTTGGCGCTGTCTATCTTGTGGTGTCCACGCTTTATCACCACGAGCATTTTGTGCATCACGACGTGCAGATAACGTTTTATCATCTACCTTTAATGAGATCTCACGAGTTGGAATATTGATAGAGACAATATCACCTTCTTCCACTAAACCAATTACACCACCACTTGCTGCTTCAGGTGAAACATGCCCGATAGATAAGCCAGATGTTCCCCCAGAGAAACGTCCGTCAGTGATAAGTGCGCAAGCTTTACCTAATCCCATTGATTTTAAATATGAGGTTGGATACAGCATCTCTTGCATACCTGGCCCACCTTTAGGACCTTCATAGCGAATAATGACCACATCGCCTGCCACTACTTTTCCACCTAAGATGGCCTCAACAGCATCATCTTGGCTTTCATATACTTTTGCAGGACCGCTAAAAATCAAGTTATCTTCATCAACGCCCGCAGTTTTAACAATACAGCCATCTTCTGCTAAGTTACCTGATAACACGGCCAATCCACCATCTTGGCTATAAGCATGTTCTTTACTGCGGATACACCCGTTTTCACGATCGGTATCTAAGGTTGGCCAACGGCAATTTTGAGAGAATGCCTTCGTGGTACGAATACCCGCAGGACCTGCTTGGAACATCGATTTTACTTGCTCATCTTGCGTTAACATCACGTCATATTGCGCTAATGTTTCTGGCAAGCTTAGCCCTAAGATATTATCCACATTACGGTTAAGTAATCCGGCTCTGTCTAATTCACCTAAAATACCCATAACTCCACCTGCACGGTGAACATCTTCCATATGATATTTTTGTGTACTTGGTGCCACTTTACATAAATGAGGGACTTGGCGAGAAAGTCTGTCGATATCTTCCATGGTGAAGTCAACTTCACCTTCTTGTGCAGCAGCTAATAAATGCAGAACCGTATTTGTCGAGCCACCCATTGCAATATCTAAGATCATCGCATTTTCAAAGGCTTCTTTTTTAGCGATATTGCGCGGTAATGCGGACTCATCATCTTTTTCATAATAACGCTTGGTTAATTCAACAATTCGCTTACCTGCGTTGATAAACAGCGTTTCACGATCTGCGTGTGTAGCTAATAATGAGCCATTTCCGGGTTGAGATAATCCCAGCGCTTCGGTTAAACAGTTCATGGAGTTTGCGGTAAACATACCTGAACACGATCCGCAAGTCGGGCAAGCAGATCGTTCAATTTGCTCACTATCCGCATCGCTAACATTTGGATTCGCCCCTTGGATCATGGCATCAACCAGATCCAATTTGATCAGTTGATCTGAAAGCTTCGTTTTACCTGCTTCCATAGGGCCACCCGAAACAAAAATAACAGGAATATTTAAGCGTAAAGACGCCATTAACATTCCTGGGGTGATCTTGTCGCAGTTTGAGATACACACCATCGCATCAGCACAGTGCGCATTAACCATATATTCAACAGAGTCTGCGATAAGTTCACGCGATGGCAAAGAATAAAGCATGCCACCGTGCCCCATTGCGATACCGTCATCAACCGCAATAGTATTAAATTCTTTAGCGACACCACCAGCGGCTTCAATTTGCTCAGCAACCAGTTTTCCTAAATCCCGCAGGTGCACATGACCCGGTACAAATTGCGTAAATGAGTTCACAACAGCGATAATGGGTTTACCAAAATCAGCATCAGTCATTCCCGTTGCGCGCCATAAGGCACGGGCTCCCGCCATATTACGACCGTGTGTCGTTGTCGCTGAACGGTATTTAGGCATTTTTCACACTCCTGCGATAAAGAAAGCGAGTAGGGAACGAGCTACCCGCTAAACAAATTTATTTGATTATGTTTATGAATTGATTGGATCTAACCAGCCGTATTTATCTTCTGTCTCACCTGTGAACAGACCAAAGAACGCCTTTTGAATTGCTTTGGTCACAGGGCCACAACGTCCGATACCGACTTGAATACCATCAACACTACGTACTGGGGTTATCTCTGCGGCTGTACCTGACATAAAGACTTCATCTGCAAGATAAAGTGATTCACGAGAAAGGACTTGTTCACGCACTTCATAACCAAGATCTTTTGCTAATTTGATGATGGCATCACGCGTGATCCCCGGCAGTGCTGATGAAGTAAATGGAGGTGTAAAAATAACACCGTCTTTTACTTCAAATAGGTTTTCACCTGCACCTTCTGATAAATAGCCATGCACATCTAATGCAATCCCTTCTTGATAACCATGACGACGGGCTTCGCTTCCCACTAATAGTGAAGATAAATAGTTGCCACCCGCTTTTGCTGCTGTTGGAATAGTATTTGGTGCAGCACGATGCCAAGAAGAAACCATTGCATCAATACCTTTATCTAACGCTTCTTCACCGAGGTAAGCTCCCCATGGAAATGCAGCAATGATCACATCTGTTTTATAACCTGCTGGCGGATTAACCCCCATACCGACATCACCAATAAAAACTAATGGGCGAATATAAGCACTGACTAATTTGTTTTTACGTAAGGTTTCACGACAGGCTTCCATTAACTCATCAACACTTTGCTCAACAGGCATACGATAAATTTTTGCTGAATCATGTAAACGTTGCATGTGTTCACGATGGCGAAAGACCACAGGGCCTTTATGAGAATCATAACAACGCACACCTTCAAACACAGAAGTTCCATAATGTAATGCATGAGACATAACATGAACTTTTGCCTCAGCCCAAGGAACCATTTCACCGTTAAACCAAATATAATCAGCTTGCTTTGTCATTCTTTTATCCTTACATGGCACTTAGTGCATTCATGAATCGTAATTTTTCTTTCTGTTGATGTGATACTTGAATACCTGCAACATCAGCTAATTTTGTTAACTGGCTGCACAGAAGTTCTAATGGTCGCTGACTACTCACCGTCAGGCTTAAATTGATATTATTACTTTCAGTGATATTCATATTCATTGAGCATATATGAAAACCACGATGACGAATAACTCTCAGGATACGTTCTAAGATCTCTGGACAAAAACGGGCTTCAATTGTGATATTGTGTTGGTTCATTTTGATTTCTCCATCATCTCATCATTACTTGCGCCCGGCGGGACTAAAGGCCAGACATTTTCTGCGTCATCGATAGATACCTGTAATAAGTAAGGGCCATCGCTCTCTAATAAACATTTTATTGCATCAGCAACCTGTGCTTTTTCTGTGATGCGTTGCCCAGGGATATCAAAAGCTTTTGCCAAGGCAACAAAGTCTGGATTATCTGTTAAAATCGTTTCGCTATAACGTTGTTCAAAAAACAACTCTTGCCATTGACGAACCATACCAAGACGTTGGTTATCTAATAGCACCAATTTGATAGGTAATTGCTTACGCTTAATTGTGCCCAATTCCTGCACATTCATCATAAAAGAGCCATCACCAGACACACAGATAACACATGCATCAGGTCTAGCAATTTGAGCGCCCACTGCTGCTGGGATACCAAATCCCATGGTGCCTAAACCACTTGAGGTGATAAAGTTTTCAGGTGCATCAAATGTCATATGTTGTGCCGACCACATTTGATGTTGGCCTACATCTGTTGTCACAATCGTATTTTCAGGTTTCGCATCTGATAATTGTTTTAATAATAATGGGGCATAAATTGCGGAGCCTGGATGATCGTAACGCCACGCGTGTTCGGCTTTTAATTCTTGTACTTCTTGTTGCCAAGCAGCGATAGATAATGGCTGAGACAAAGCAGGTAACAACACTTTCGCATCACCTAATAACGCCACATGCGCTTGTTTCAATTTATTTAATTCTGCATAGTCGATATCGATATGGATAACCTTGGCATTAGGTGCAAAAGTATTTAATCGCCCAGTAACGCGATCATCAAAACGTGCACCAACAGCAATTAATAAATCACTACGCTGAACAGCATAATTTGCCGCTTTAGTGCCATGCATACCTAACATGCCTAAATAGTTAGCATCTAATGCATCGGCACAGCCTAACCCTTTTAAAGTGGAAACAACGGGCATTGCTGTTTGCTTCACAAATGCTCTTAACGTTTCCACTGCATTGCTCATGGCAACACCACCACCTACATACAAAATCGGTTTTTGTGCCTTAGCTAACATCTGCTTAGCTTGAGTTAACTCTTGTGTTGGATAAGAAAATTCTTGCTCTTCTGGTAATTCATAGCTTGATAAATGGGAAGCATCCGCCAATTGAACATCTTTAGGAATATCAATTAAAACAGGGCCAGGGCGACCTTGAGATGCGATAGAGAATGCCTCTGATAACACTCTTGGTAATTCATCAACCGTCGAAACTAAAAAACTATGTTTCGTACACGCCAATGAAAGACCTAAAACGTCAATTTCTTGGAATGCATCAGTACCAATTAAATTGGAAGCAACTTGCCCAGTGATAGCAACAACAGGCACAGAATCTAACAATGCATCAGCAAGTCCAGTGATGACATTAGTAGCGCCTGGGCCTGATGTCGCGATACAAATACCTGTCGTACCCGTAGAGCGAGCAAAACCAATAGCAGCAATTGCAGCACCTTGTTCATGGCGACATAAAACATGTTCAACACCACCATCATAAAGGGCATCGTAAACAGGCATGATCGCACCGCCAGGATAACCAAAGACTGTTTCGACTTGATGTTTTCGTAATGCCTGTACTAACCACTGTGCTCCATTCATTCTTTCACCCTGCCATCTTAACTTCTTGTTTAATTTGAATTTATTTTCTATTTAATCTCTTTTTCAAACTCAGGCTCAAAAAAAACCCCCGCGCCTTTCGGTGCGGGGGTTTTTAAGAGATCCGGCTAGTTTAGTTAGCCTTTCTTCGTCCTAGTGCAGCCCCGCACGGTGGGTTAATAATCACCACCACGCTGACAATAATTAGGCTAATCACTAGGACGATAGTATTCATAGTTTTATAACTTCTTTTCTTATTTAAAATGTATGTTTGTAATGTTGTGTTGTGTTTTCTTTCACTCTGTCCTTTTAGAGTTATCATGATATTTTAGAATTGACAATGTTTATTTTAAAAATAATTATAACATGATGAATTTTATATATTTTTTATACCACAAACACCACTTAGAATATTCATCTATAAAATATTTATTTTTCAGTTATTAATACCAAGAAAGAACGCGTTATTTTGTTTTTTCTGCTATTGCATTTTATTATTCCAAGTTAAAAAACAATGATACTTTTCATTATATTTATATTAATTTATTAATTTATTAAATTAATCATTTAAAAAATTAATCATTATATTTCAAAATGTTATATTATTTTCGAGATATCTCGCATTTATTTAACTCTTCATTTAACACAAAAGAAAAAATAATTTAAAAAGAAAAAAATAATGGAGAATAAAAAATGGCATTAGCAATAATATATACGCGTGCCTCTTTAGGAATATCAGCTCCGCTTATTACTATCGAGGCTCATATTAGTCAGGGATTACCTGGATTAACATTAGTTGGATTACCTGAAACTGTCGTAAAAGAAGCAAAAGATAGAGTAAGAAGTGCATTAATTAATAGCGGATATACTTATCCTGCAAAAAGAATAACGATTAATCTTTCACCTGCCGATTTACCCAAAGAAGGTGCGCGTTATGATTTACCTATTGCACTAGCAATACTCATTGCATCAGAACAATTAATATCAAATAAATTAGAGTGTTATGAATTTATTGGAGAGCTTGCACTTTCTGGAAAATTACAACGAGTTAATGCAGTTATTCCATCAATTCTTAGTGCATCAAAAGATCATCGAATATGTATTGTATCAACAGAACATCAAACTGAAGTTTCATTATTACCCAATAAATCAGCTTTATTAGCCTCTCATCTTTTAGAGATTTGTCATCATCTAGAAAATAATACGCCATTAACTGAAACAGAAAGTTTTATTATTAATGATGAAATTGAAAATCAAAATAATAAAGATATGAGCGATATAATTGGTCAAAATAATGCAAAAAGGGCAGCAGAAATCACAGCCGCAGGAAATCACAACATTTTATTTCTTGGACCACCAGGAACAGGCAAAACAATGTTAGCGCAAAGAATAAGTACACTTCTTCCTCCTTTAACTGCTAAAGAAGCACTTGATGTATTAATCATTAGTAGCTTAAGAGGAGTGACATTTGATGAAAAAAAGTGGCCTACAAGACCATTTAGAGCTCCACATCATACTTCCTCTGCTGTTGCTTTAACGGGAGGAGGCTCTCTTCCTAAACCTGGAGAAATTACATTAGCACATCACGGTATTTTATTTTTAGATGAATTACCAGAATTCGAGCGCCGAGTACTCGATGCATTACGTGAACCTCTAGATGCTAGGGAAATTACTATTTCGCGTGCAAAAGCCAAAATAAGCTACCCTGCCAATGTATTATTGGTCGGTGCATTAAATCCAAGCCCAACAGGACATTATCAAGGTAATCACAACCGAGTACCAATAAAGCAAATCCTACGCTATTTAAGCAAGGTTTCTGGACCTTTTTTAGATAGGTTTGATTTATCTGTCGAAATGCCACTTCTTCCCCAAGGTGCGCTTATTCATCCTACATTTACCACAGAAAATAGTACGACAATTAGAGAACGTGTTCTAAAGGCAAGAGAAAGACAATTTGCACGATGTGGAAAAGTGAATACTTATTTAACTGGAAAAGAGATTGAATGCTATTGCTCATTGAATACCAGTGATGCAACTTTTCTTGAAGATACACTTAATAAATTAGGATTATCGATACGAGCTTGGCATAAAATTTTAAGAGTATCGAGGACTATTGCAGATCTTGCAAATGAAGAGAAAATACAGAGAAATCATTTAATTGAAGCATTAAGCTTTCGTGCAATGGATAGATTAATGATCTATTTACAAAAACAACTAGATGGGTAATAAAAAGGAGCGAAAAAACGCTCCTTTTGACTAAAACTAATGATATTAATCATCAGAGTCGGTATAGTCATCAGATGGATCGAGCTGCGGCTTTCCACCCGATAATGTATGAAAACGTTTTGGACGACTTATACGACTCGTATATTTCTTCCAAATTTTTTCTTCAACCGTTGCTGCTTCTCGTTCGCCACGACACATGGCAACAAATAATTTTTCCGCTTCAGTTGTAGGCTCTCGTTTACCTAAATCAAGCTCGTTAAAGGCTTGACCATGACGTTCCAATATCTGGGATTCCTTGATAGTGAAATCGCCATGACGAGAAAAACCACGCGGATAATGTTTATTGTCAAAAAAACGATTAGTCGTGATAAAACTTTCTGCCATCTGACACACTCCTAATTCTCTATCATCATACTTATGGCGCGGAGTATTAGATAGTCATGCGGTTCTGTAAAACAAAATATTTAAATCGTAACGACAAATTTTTTTGGAGATATATGTGGATACCGAATTACTGAAAACCTTTTTGGAAGTCAGTAAGACTAGACACTTTGGGCGAGCCGCTGAATCTCTTTATTTAACTCAGTCTGCGGTTAGTTTTAGAATACGACAACTGGAAACACAATTAGGCACAAATCTATTTACTCGCCATCGTAATAATATTCGTCTAACTGTCGCAGGTGAAAGGCTGATCCCTTATGCTGAATCGTTAATGAATACATGGCTTCTCGCTAAAAAAGAGATTAGCCATGCTTCTCAACATTCAGAGCTATCAATTGGCGCCACAGCATCACTCTGGGAAGCATATCTGACATCTTGGTTGCAGGAATCTTATCTAGAAAGAGAAGAGCTCAGAATCGAATCTAGAGTCTCTACAAGGCAATCTCTTGTAAAACAACTTCATGCAAGAGAGCTCGATCTTCTTTTTACGACTGAAGCACCAAAAATGGATGAATTAGAAAGTAAAATTATTGGCGATATTACTTTTCAGTTGATGAAAATAGCATCAAATAAAAACGAAGAAATAGCACAATTTATCAAAATTGAATGGAGTGCTGATTTTCAGCCTTTTCTTTCTAATGGTGCAGTGCAAAAAATTGATCCTATTTTAACCACTAACTCTGCAATGATTGCTTATCAGTTAATGAAAACAACGCAAGCAGTTGCATTTTTACCTATGCATTGGCTAGATCTCTATTCAGATCTAGCCCCTGCCTCAACAGAAATTATTCAAAAACCTTTATTCGCAGTTTGGCTAAATACGAGTGATCAACAAGTATTGATACAACAGCTATTAAAACAGCCGATAAATCATCAATAAAGCTTAAATCCACGCTATAGTTATTCATGATATTAACGAATCACTCTTGGGTTTAAGCTTCATCTCTAGAATTTTTATTACATATAACAGGGAATATTACTGATAGATATTGGTAAAAGAGGCTCATTGGTAGGCTAGTCGGTGTGAATTTAGTGCAGTAAATATTGAGAATATACAGATAACAAAAAGCCCAGTTAATTAACTGGGCTACAAAGAAGTATAAATTTTGTTATTACTTAATTGGTAACTGGCAGGGGCGGAGAGGCTCGAACTCCCAACACCCGGTTTTGGAGACCGGTGCTCTACCAATTGAACTACGCCCCTAAA